>ULNE01008969.1_pt1 | contig 48056 bp, 34 predicted proteins | sample 1951831 | NCBI WGS metagenome assembly ULNE01 (sample SAMEA4835568, study PRJEB28245) | human gut metagenome | biome: gut microbiome; material: fecal sample | place: Denmark | collected 2008 | reverse complement strand
ATAGGTAGCTGCCATCTCCTTTCTATTCTTTTTAATAGAAAACGCGCCTCTTTAGCTCAGTAGGTTAGAGCACATGACTGTTAATCATGGTGTCCGGGGTTCAAGTCCCTGAAGAGGCGCCATTTTTTTGCTTATGGTTCGTTGGAGAAGTGGCTTAACTCACATGCCTTTCACGCATGCATTCACGGGTTCGAATCCCGTACGAATCACCATTAAAGTAAATCGGTAAGTCTTTTATAGAAACATTGCGTTTCTATTAAAAAGGCTTGCTTTTTTCAATTTTATAGGGTAATTTAGCCAATTATTGTTTGAATACCCTATTTTTTTATGCAAATAAAAGACTTTTTGTATTAAACACTAGGGGAGACTGACCACGGACTCGAACCATTGTTTGACCGGACTTGAACCTGTAGGAAATAAAACCAACAACTAAATAAAGAACATCGTGCTCATAAGTAGTTTTACTTGTGGGCTTTTTATATTACTAGGAATAAAAGGAGGTGAAGATAATATGAATAATATAACTATGGATAATATATTTGATATTAATGTATTTGTAAATAATGTTGATTTAGTTATTAATAAGTTATTAACATATAAAGCAATATTAGTAATTGATACAGTTAATGGAACATTATCAAAATATGAATTATTAAAAGATGAAACATGTGTATATAGTGAGTGGAGAGCTTAATATATCATCCATAATGTTTGGTGATGGATAAAGACTAATAAATATATAACTTTTTTTATAGAAAAGAAAAATATAAATACTTTATATATTAGACTACCTTATCCATCACCATTTGAACTAATAACACTGATATTTGTGGATAATATAAAAACATCCGCATTTTGAGGTCCATGCAGATTTTGGCACTCATTTTAAGGGCTGTACCAGAGTTTTATTTTGGAAGAGGGTAAAAATGAACAGGGGCGGTTGGTCTAAGACGATGTGGACTAAATTTGAGAAAAATCTCCAAACTTCTACAAGATATTTGTTTAATGCTTTAAAAATTTCTCAAATTATGATATAATAAGTGAAAGAAGAGAGGAAAGGAGTAATTATATATTTTAACAATATAAGAATAAATTTTATGAAAATTGATAAGATTATTGAAACTTTCCATTTATATGAAAATTTTAATATTAAGTTCAAAGAAATTTATAATGAATTTGCTACCATATACGCGGAAGATGAAATTGAGAAAATCATAAATTTAGATTTAAGCATTACAAATAAAAATTTGGATTTAATAAAAGCGATAGATTTTCTGTTTGAAATTAATTGTTTTGAAAAACATTATTTTGATGTTGATTATAATTATTTTGCAGATATATTTAATAATTCTAAAAACAACTATTTAGAAATAAAAAGTAATTATATAAATTTAACAATGATATTAGACAACATAAAAAAATTAGAAAATGTCTTTACTCTAAAAACGAGCAACACACAAGTTGTTATATTAAATACAACTTTAAATGAGTCATCTTTTAGTTATACTGAAATTGAGATTGCTTTTAATAATAGTTATATCTTAAAACAATATAAAGACCAAAGCATTAAAATATATGGATCTGAAAACAATATAGAATTATTTTATGATTTCATTTTACAATATTTAAGAGCAATTTGTATTTATGATGAAAAGTTAAGAATATATAAATGTATTTTAGGTGGATTATATTTCGCCACTGATATTTTAAAAAGTAAATCTATTACACATTTGATATACGATAAAAACATATTAAACAAAAAAATTTATCTTCATACTATAGATGATTTGTATAATGCAAATTTATTTGATTTTGATATTTTTGAATTAGATTATATATATACTAAACTAAGAGTGTTGGATTTTAATACTCCTAGCTATTATTATAATTTAATTATACAAAATTTAACACCAAAGGAAAAAGCAGTATTTCAACTAAGATTTAATGAAAAACAAACCTTAGAACAAGTAGGACAGAAGTTTAATTTAACAAGAGAACGAGCAAGACAAATTGAGACTCGTGGAATTGAAAGATTTGTAAATAATAAAAAATTTAATAAATTTTGTAATTCTATAATATTACATTGTGGTAATGCATTCTATTTTACTGAAGAAGATTTGTTGGAGAATAATTTAGATGTGTCCTTTATAAGAAAAGTTTATCCGCAAATTTTGGGAAATTGTTTTAATGAAAAATTTTACTTTTATGATTCTAAATGCCCTTTAATTTTAGAAAAATATATTGAAACATTACCTGATATGTCTTTGACTGATGAATTAGCGAATAATATAAAATTATTTTTTGAAGAGCAATTTAAAGGTTTAAATTCAGGTGAAATTCAAGATTGGATTCTGAATAATTATCATCATTATTCAAAATATTCATTTAGAAATAAATTAAAACATAATAAAGTAGTTATTTTAATAATGAAAAAATATTTTTCTGATGGTATTGATTTAAATGATGAAGAAAGTATTTTAAGTATAATAAAATATGCAAAAGATGAATATGATTATGAATTGACAGATAGCATACGTTCTATTAAAGCAATTATACAAAATACTTGTATTCCATGTGGCCGAGGCAGAAGAATATATAATGAACAGTCAATTATATTGTCAGAAAATTTGAGTGAAAAAATTTTAAATTTTATATGTAAATATAAATCCGATGCCGTTCCAATATCTGGTATTTATGATATTTTTGAAGATGATTTAAATGAAATTGGTATAATGAATAGATATTCATTACAAGATGTTTTGAAACGATCTTTTTCTGACAAATATAATAAAATAATTACACGAGATTATGTACTAGAATCTGAATCTTCTTCTATTTATGATGAAATAGAATTATATATTTCTAATTCATCTCACCTTGTGACTATAGAAGAATTAAAAGAAAATTTTCCAGGAATTACAAATGGTATTTTGCAGTCAGTAACCGATAAAACAAATATATTAAATATGAATGGATATTATGTAAATATACAGTCTTTCAACATTACTACGGATGAGAAGAAAACATTATTTGATTTAATTAATGAGAAGACCAATAATGGAGTTCAACAACATTCTAAATTTTTATTCGATAGTATCAAGCAGAAAATAAGTGGCTTTTTTAATAGGATTGGTTTGAATCATTATTTGCAATTTTATTCATTAGTTGAAAAATTATTTAAATCAAATTTTAATTTTCAAAGACCATTTATTGGTAATAAAAAAGTAAATATAATAACTTGTGAGGAATTATTGCTAAATAATGTTATAAAAAAGGGTGAAGTCACATTAAAAGAATTTAAAGAACTATCTCATACTGTTGGTTATTATTTAGATGGATATATTGAATATGTAAAAAAATATGTTTGCCAAATAATATTTAAAAATCAACATACGATTATAAGTGTAGAAAAAATAGATCTAAAAAATTTTGATGAAGATAAACTTGATTTAATTTTACATAGATTTATCGGAGAGTTAGATTATAAGGCATTATATTTATTTACAAGTTATTGGGAATTACCTGATATTGGTATAAAATGGAATGAATGGGTACTGTATAGTATAATATTAAAATATTCAAAACAATTTGATGTGGTTACGACCAGTAAGATAATGAAAAATGCCATACCAGTTATTATCAAAAAAGGTTTTAAATTGTCTGAATCAATAATTCACGAAATAGAGTCAAGAAAAATAGAAAATAATGAATTAGATGACGTTCTTGATTTTGATGAATTAGATATCAATGAATTTTAAGTGGAGGGTTAAATGCTTAAAGATTTAATAATTAAAAATAGCTACATAAGTCATGGTGAAAATAACTTAGTTAAAAGTTTGATTAATCCTTCATTAAAAGAAGGCATTTTATATAGAAGAACAACTGCATTTTTTTCTTCTACTGTTTTTAATTTGTTATTAGAATCTCTTCCTGTTTTTATTGCTAATAAAGGTAAGATTCTGCTTTTGGTAAGTCCTAATTTGAGTGAAGATGACATTATAGCTATACAAACAGGATATAAGAATAAAGAAAAAATACTTGAAAAATCATTTATTAAAGGATTTGAAAATGAAATTCAAGTATTTGATGAGGAAAGATTAAATATACTATATCAATTAGTTCTAAGGGGGATTCTTGATATAAAGGTCGCTGCCATGAAAAATGATGTAGGTATCTATCATGATAAATTAGGTATAATTACCGATAGAAATGGGGATTCTGTTGTGTTCTATGGATCCGCAAATTCTTCTTTTAGTGGATATTCTAGAAATTATGAAAAGATAAGAGTTGTCAAAAGCTGGGATGCCGGAAATGAAGAAATTGTTTGCGGAGAGATTAATGAATTTGAATCACTTTGGGATAATTTAAATCCTTATGTTGAAGTATATAAATTTACTGAATCAATTAAAAAGAGCATTTTAATGACAGTTGATAAGGTAAAATCTAGTAAAATTAATCAATCTCCTGTTAAACTCTACGATTATCAAAAATTAGCTATAGAAAAATGGGTGGAAAATGGGTTTAATGGATTTTATGTAATGGCAACAGGAACGGGTAAAACTTGGACAGCTATTTATTCAGCTAAAAGGTTATATGAGGAACATAGCAGTTTAATTGTTATTGCAGCTCCTTATAAACATCTAGTAAAACAATGGCATGAAGATGTTACTAAAGTTTTTCCTAATGCGGATATAATTCTAGTTTCGTCAGAAAATCAGTCATGGTATAAAGAGGCTGTTACTAGTGTTATTGGTCAAAAATATGATAGTCAACGACAAACTATTCTAATTACGACAATTAAATCATTTTATTCAGATAGATTTACAAATATTTTGAAATTGTCTAATCAAGAAAAATTATTAATTGTTGATGAAGCACATAGATTTACAGTCAGAACTGCAGAAACTAAGAATTTATTCAAATATATGTTGGGTTTAAGTGCTACTCCAATTAACGGTAAAAATAATGAAGAAGGTAATGCACTTGTTCGTTATTTTGGAGGACAAGTCTTTAGTTTGCCGATTGAAGATGCATTAGAAAAAGGTTTTTTAGTTAGTTACAATTATTTTCCTATTTATGTGGACGCAACTGAATATGAAGAAGATATGTTTGCTGATTTGACTAGTAAAATAATTGGATGTTTTTCAAAAGAAGGAAGCATCATTGATAAAGAGAAATTAATTAAGTTGACAAAGGCAAGATTACGTTTAATTGCAATGGCTGATGAAAAACTTTCTAGAATTAAAGAATTATTAAATGTTGTACCAGAGAAAGATCACTTTGTAGTATATTGTGGAGATGGGAAAGTTTTTAGTGATAGTAGTGAAAAAGAAGTTCTTAGGCACATACAATTTGTGAAAAATAGTTTAGATGAATTAGGAATTAAGACAAGCCAATTTACTGCACAAGAAAATATGGCAAGAAGAATGGAACTAGTAGAGATGTTTAATAATAACGAAATCTCTTCTTTAGTCGCAATTAGATGTTTAGATGAAGGTATTAATATACCATCTATTAAAAGTGCCTTGATTTTGGCTAGCAATGACGATTATAGAGAATTTGTTCAAAGACGTGGTAGAATATTAAGGAAATATCCGAATAAAAAATACGCTAATATTTATGATGTGATTGTTCTTCCAAAAACAGATATGTCAAATTTTGCAAAAATAGAATTAAGACGTTTCTACGAATATGCAAAGTTAGCAATTAATAAAAACGAAAAATTATCAGAACTGGATGAATTATTATGTAGATATAATTTAATGTTGGAAGATATAGTATTATATACAGAACTTGAAACGGAGGATTACTTAGATGATTGATAATCAAAAAGAATTAGTAGATAAAATGATTAAAATTGTTGAAGACATAGTTAAAGAAAATGATAAAGAACAATTTGATACATCCAAACAAACTGCTATAAATAAAACTATTGCAAAAAGTATTGTTGCTGAATTGGATAAGGTGATTAATAATGAAAATTAAAACGATAGAATATGAAAATTTTAGGAATTTTAAGAATAAAGGAAAAGTAGAGTTTTCTACTGATGGGAAAGTAACAATTATTTATGGCTTTAATGGTGCTGGTAAGACTACATTTCATCAATTATTTCAATGGATAATGTATGGTAAGGTAAAATTTAATAAAACAACAACAAATAAATTGTATAATTTAGATTTAGAGAAAAATAGTATTGTTAATTCTCAATTTTCAGTTTTTGGTTCTATTGACTTTGAACATGAAAATGAAATTTATTCTATAAGAAGAGAATGGAAATACAAGAAAACATTATTTGATGTCTCTTTATTAAAACAAGAATTTTCTATATTGAAAAAATGTCCTAATGCAGACTGGAAAAGAATAAATAATCCTGAAGAATTTGTAGAACAAATTTTGCCATCAGGACTTGCAGATTATTTCTTTTTTGATGGTGAAAGTATGATTGCAGATCTAAAAGTTAAAGGTAGAGATTCAGCAAAGAATTTAAAGAAAGCGCTATATCTAATTTTAGGTTTAAATATATATGATAAAGCATGTAAAGTGATAGGCGATGAAGATCAAACAACATCTGTTTTAGGAAATTTAACATTGAGTAAAACTGGAAGTGGAACAGGCTCTGAGTTGGAAACATTAGGATTGAAGTATCAAAGTGCGTTAGAGAAAAGAGATTCTTTACAATCCAATTTAGATGAAATTAATAGACAAATAAAAGAAAAACAAGAGTTAATAAACGAATTATCGGAAAAAATAGGCGAAGCAAAATCCCAAAAAGAGTATAATGAAATGAGAATGCACCACAAAAAAACAAGGGATAATTATTTGTCTTTAGTTGAACAACAATATCATTTGTTTGGTGATACTATCATAGATACATTTCCTAAATTCTTTTTGTCTACTGCAATACAAAGAGCTTCTAAAGTGATAGAAACTCAAAGTAATATGCAAAAAATAATACCAGGTGTTGATGTTCCTCTAATAGATGCATTATTAAAAGAGGACACTTGCATTTGTGGTAATAAAATTACTCAAAAAGAAATAGAGACTTTGTCAAAATTATATAAACAACTTCCTCCATATGGATATGCAAGTTTATATAACAATTTTACAATGACTGCAAAAAATTGGGGAAAAGAATATTCTAGAGATAAAGTTGAGAAACATATTGAGACAGTAACAAATTTAATTTCATTGGCTCAAAAAGAAGAAATGGCAATTGCGGAAATTGATGAGAAAATGAAAGATGATAAAAAATACGAAAAATTCGTAACTGAGAGAATAGAGGCTGAGCAAGAAATAGATGATTTAAACGTTCATTTATCACGTTGTTCTGGGGAACTAGCTAAAGCAAAAATTATAGTATCAAATACTTATAAAGAAATACAACGATTAAGTTCTACATTAGAAATTAATAAAACAATTGATTTAAAAATTTCTATTATGAAGGAAGTCAAAAAGTATTTTGAGACATTATTGGTTGAAAAATCTATTATTTATAGTGATAAACTTCAAAATACTATTCAAAAGTTATTAGATGAAATGCTTGAAGCTAAAAGAACAGTGGAAGTTAATAGCGATTTTGGTTTGAAAGTATTTGATAGCTTTGGTGATGAATCAAAATCTGAAGGGCAATTTGCAACTGTTTCTTTTGCTTATATCGGTGGAATTTTCAAAGTTCTAAAAACTGAAGAATTGTTAAGTAATAAGGAATATCCTTTAGTTTTAGATGCTCCATTTTCAAAATTAGATATTGAAACTCGTTCAAAAGTGGTTAAAGTGTTACCTAATTATGCACCTCAAATTATTATTTTTTCAAAAGATGATTTAAGAAATGAATTTGAAGATGATAAAATAGGTAATGTATATACTATAATAAGTAATGATGAACAAAATGTAGCTGAAGTTAAGGAGGGCTTCCTTTTATGGAAATAAGAAGTGATATTGTTTTAAAAGGGACAATTTGGAGAAAAACTTTTGAAAAATTTCAATATTTTTGGCCACAAAGTTCTCAACCTATCTATAATTTATATGCATTAAGTATTACCATAGGAATAATGTATGATAAACAAATAGATGTATTAGATGTTGAAAATGACTATGATCAGCCTTTAAATGCTCCTAGAACGGTTCTTCAACCTCATAATTCTGATTTAGATTTTATGTTTCAAACCGCAATTTTAACTTCAAAATTAGTTAATTACTCTGATCAAGAAAGATTAAAACTAGCTTTTGATACAAAATGTGATATTGCGTTTAATAGGTTTGAATTCTTAACAAAATTTGCTAATTTTGGAGTTACAAAGCTATTAGAAATTTCTTGTGATGAACCAATTGAAATGATGGAAAATTTAAAAAAATTTATGGCATCGTCTTTTGAAGGTTATAATTATGAAATTAATGAAATACCAGATGAAGATGTTGAACTAGATAGTTTGGAGGAAGAGGACCTAAAAGATTTGATTAATCAATTTTCAAAGTTACAATAAGTTCTTTAATTGACAAAATAATAAAAAAATAGTATACTTAAGTATATACTTACGTATACTATTTTATTTGGAGGTAGACATGAATTTCAACTATAGCTTTCCTGCAGTAAAGGGTATTCAAGCAACAAGAGAATATTATATTACGATGATACCAATTAAACTATTGAATAAGTTATTTGTAAATGAAGAGGAATATATTTCACCTGAGTATAGAGCTCAAAGATGTATAAACGAGTCAAGAATTCCAGAAATGAAAAGTTATATCTTAAATAATTTAGAAAATTATGTATTTTCTGCTCTTTCAGCTTCCATTGATGGTCAATTCGTTTTTAAGACTAATTCATTAGAAGGCAATATTGGTGTATTAGAAATTGATATGGGTGCTGTATTTTTAATAAATGATGGCCAACATAGAAAAGCAGCTTTAGAAGCCGCTTTGAAAGAAAGACCTGAAATTGGAGAAGAAACTATATCTATTGTTTTCTTTAAAGATGAAGGGTTAAAAAGATCACAACAAATGTTTGCTGACTTAAATAAGCATGCTGTAAAATCTACGATGTCGTTATCAACTTTATATGATGATAGGGATGAGTTTGCGAATATAGTTAAATCTATTTTAAATAATAATGAATTTTTAAATAAATACGTTGATAAAGAAAAAGATAACTTAGGAAAAAATTCGATGAAGTTATTCACCTTAGCGAATTTTCTTAGAGCTAATAAAAGAATTATACGTGAATATAAAGATGTTGAAACTACAAAAACTTTTTTAAATAGATATTGGGATATTTTACTAAACAACATTGTAGAATTTAAATTATTACAGGATAAACAATTATATAAATGTGATTTACGAGAGGATTATATTCTTACTTTATCAGTAACACTGCAAATTTTTGGCCGATTAGGAAAATGTTTTTATGAAGATAATCTTGACTTGAATTTATTAAATCAATTGAAAAATATCGATTGGTCTAGAACAAATAAAGAGTGGATAAATAGAATAATTAGCAGTTCAGGAAAAGTTTTAAATAATGAGGATTCTATTATCAAAGGTGCTAATTTAATAAAGAAAAAAATGGGAATAAATTTGACACGAGAAGAAGAGGTAAAAGAAAATGAAGTTAGATAAAAATTTTCCTGAATTTGAAGAAGTAATTAAGGAAATGAAAGTAGTTTATAAACATGACAATAGACCATGGATAATTGGTTATAGTGGAGGGAAGGATTCATCATTATTAGTTTCTCTTGTCATTGAAACGATTAATAGAATTCCGGAAGAACAAAGGACGAAAGAAATATTTATTGTTAGTTCAGATACTGGTGTTGAAAATCCAATAGTACAAAAATATATGCACTCATCTTCTCAAAGAATTAACGAATTTTCAAAGAATAATAATTTTAAGATTAAAGCGGAAATTATTTATCCAGAAGTTAAAAAAACATATTGGACACTTGTTATAGGATTAGGTTATCCCACTCCTGAGCCTCCAGGATTTCGTTGGTGTACAGATCGATTAAAAATTAATCCTATGAATAAGTATACACAAAAATTGATTGACAAATATGGTGAAGTAATCTTATTATTGGGTGTAAGAAAAGCAGAGAGTAGTTTAAGAAATAGATCAATTTCTAACCGAGAGATAGACGGGAAAATATTGGTGCCACACACTGATTTTAAAAATGCATTTGTTTATAATCCGTTAACGGAAATAAAGAATGAAAGAGTGTGGGAGTATTTATTGAAAAATGATGGTAAAAGTTCATGGGGTGTTGATATGAAATATTTATTTAGTTTATATCAAGGTGAAGACATGGGCGAAGAACAAAGTGTTATAGGACAAGTTGATAATTCGAAAATACCTGTTACTGGAAATTCACGATTTGGATGTTGGTGTTGTACAATAGTAAAGGAAGATAAGTCTTTACAAAAGTTTATTGATAATGGTTCTACAGAATTGATTCCATTAAGAGATTTCAGAAATTGGCTTGTAAGCATTCGACAAAATCCTGACTATAGAGATAATAAACGACGTAATGGGAAAGTTTATCAAAAGAAAAATGGTGAATTTGGATTTGGACCATTTACTTTATGGGCAAGATATGAAATTTTAAAAAGATTATTACATTTGCAAAAAGAAACTAAATTTGAATTAATAACAATGGAAGAATTAAAAGTTATTGATACAATGTGGGATTTAGAAGGTGACTTATCAAGAAGGAGTTTAGTTGATTTATACTTTGAAGTTTTTGGAGTAAAGTTACCATGGGATAAATATAAAGATCAGTTATATTCAGATGATATTATTGAAAATGTTAAAATAATTGCTGAACAAATTGATATTCCATTTGAATTACTTTCAAAATTAATGGTTTCCGTAAATAATAATAAGTATAATATAAAAAGTTCAAAATTACAAAAAGAATTCGACTCAATAATTAATCAAGAATGGATTCATTACGATAAAATTAAGGGGGACATATTAGATGAAGATTAAGAAAATAAGTTTATTTAATATTGGACCATATAAAGAAATGAATGTATTTGAGATGAATAATAACGAAAAAAACATCGTTTTAATTGGTGGAAAAAATGGAACTGGCAAAACTACATTTTTTAAGGCAATAAAAACATGCTTATATGGTTGTAAAATATGGGGATACGATGCGATTTGTAAACCGTATTATGAGATAATTAGTACACTTATAAATAATGATCAAAAATTAAATGTAGAAACACAAGCATTTGTCGAAATTGATATGTTGTTTAATGATGGGAAAGAGGATAATATTTATACTATAAAACGTGAATGGGTTAAAAATGGGAAATCATTAATTGAAAAATTGAATATTTTTAAAAATGGTGAAAAGTTATTAGATTCCGAAAAAAATGATTTTATAAATTATTTATCTTCAATAATACCTCCTGCAATGTTTAATTTTTATTTTTTTGACGGTGAAGAAATCACAGATTTCTTTTTAGGAAATAATGGTAAACAAAATTTTAAAGATGCTTTTTTGAAGTTATACGGATTAGATACTTTTTCTATAATGAGAGACAATTTTAAACGAAATATAAAAAACTCTGAAAACGAAAAAGTTTACAGTGAATATTATCTAGCTAAAGATGAGTATTATGGATTAATTAATGAAAAGAAAAAAATACTAAAAAGAATAAAAGAAAAAAAAATAGATATTGAAGAATTGAAATCAAGAAAAGATAGTTTAATAGATGAATATAAAAATAGTGGTGGAATAACCATTGAAGAATGGACTCAATTAAATAAAGGGTTGGCATATGAAGAATTCAAAAGAGAAGAATATTCTAAAAAAATTAAAGAAATTGCGAATAATTATTTACCTTTTTTGATTTTAAATGATCAGCTAAAAAAATTAAAAAATCAATTAGTTTCTTATAAAGAAATAAGGAAGTTAAAAAATTATCACGATATTATAGAAAGCCAAGAATTTTATAACTATATGAAAGAAAAAGATATTATTGCAATCTATAATATATTGATGGATTTTAATTATAAGAATAATGAGAAAAATATCTTTGATTTTTCTGATTTTGAGTATGATAAGTTGATTTCTCAATTGGATGATAAAATTAATTTTAATAAAAAGACTTTATTTAATATATTAAAAGATATTGAAAAATCTTTGAATAATACGAAAAAAATAAGAGCTATGTTGAATGGTAAATCATATGAAGGGTACTCTACTATTACAAATGAAGTGAATAAACTAGAAATTGAGCGTCTAGAAAAAGAAAAAGAATTATTAAATTTGGAAAATATTGTTCAAAAGTTATTAATAGAAGAGGAAGAGAAATATAAAGCATATTTAAAAAGCAAAGAGCAAATACAAATTATAATGAAAAATGAGTCTGTCTCAAATATTTCTGAGAAAGCTTTAGTTGCTTTTGAATTGTTAGAAGAAAAATTAATTTCAAGACAAAGTAGAATGTTAGAGGAACAGTTTATTAACATTTTTAAAAGAATAATTAATAAAAACAACTTTCTAGATGGTATAGTTATTGATAAAGACATTAATCTAATGCCTTATAAAATCGAGACTTTCAATAAGGAAAAATTGGAGAATTATTTAAGTATTCCAAACAATTTAGAATTTCTATCTTTATTTAATAAAAAGTTTGATAAAAAAATTACAGCTATATTAGAAGGAAAAGCAAAAAATGGTAAGATACCATTAAGAATAGATTCCCCATTTTCAAACGGTGAAAAGCAAGTTTATATTATGTCTATTTACTTGGCTTTACTTCAATCTAGTAAGAGAGATATACCATTCTTTATTGATACTCCATTTGCAAGAATTGATACAATTCATAAAGAAGGAATTATAGAAGTCTTCTTTAAAAATATTAATAATCAGACATTTATTTTGTCAACTGATTCAGAAGTATATGGTAAATATAAAACTCAAATCAATGATAACATTAATAAGATGTTCTTATTATATAGCCCATATCATGGTGAAACACAAATTATAGATAATCAATATTTTGAAGGTGAATAGTATGAATTTTAAATTAAAAACATCAAAAGAAACAATGAAAATTTTTATTGATTTGGGTAACAGTTTACATCTACAACCTTATATTCTCTCTAAAATTTCAATTGCTTTATCCTTGAAATGTAATGAAATATTAGGTGAGAAAGACTTCTTAACTGATAATGAAGGAATAGAATTGAATAGACAAACAATTACAGGGGAGTATGATGAATTGTTTAAGGCATTAATTATTTCAAATAATAATGAAAAATTAGATGATGATCAATATTTCCCTAAATATATAAAAGCGCATTTAGATCGAGGTGCAAAAATATTGTATTCTCAATATAGATATAACCCTAGTAATTTTTATAAGAATGTTATTAACATTGATTCTACAATTTAATATAATAATTAATAGTAATTTTTGAACATTAATAGAGGAGTATTATATATGTATGAGAAACTATTTAAAAGAATTATAGATGCTTCGTATACGAATTCACTAACATTTTTTGTAGGAGCAGGGGTTTCTAAACTGTCCAATGCACCTAAGTGGTCAGAATTAATAGATGCATTTTGTAATCATTTAGGAAGAAAAACAAAAGAAAAATATAGTAATGATGAATTTTTAAGTATTCCACAAATGTACTATTATTCTATCAACAAAGATAATGATATCTATTATAATTTTATAAACGAATGTTTTGGAAAAAAAGAATTGATTCCGAATAAAGTTCATAAAATGATGTTAGAATTTGAACCAGCATCTTTTATAACAACTAATTTTGATGATTTATTGGAATCAGCAGTTGCTGAATATTGTCAAACATTTACGGTAATTGCCAGAGATGACGAAATACCTCTTGTAAATGGTGATAGGTTTATTTTAAAATTACATGGGGATTTAAAACATAGAAATATTGTTTTAAAAGAAGAGGATTATCTTAATTACAGTGAAACATTCAAACTTACTGAAACATTCTTAAAATCTATTTTTTCTACCAACACAGTTGTATTTGTTGGGTATGGCTTGAATGACTATAATATAAAACTTATCCTTAATTGGGCTAAAACTCTTCTTAATGAGCATTTTAATAAACCCATTTTTATATATACTGATACAGAAAAATTAGATGATAACGACTTAAAATATCATGAATCAAGAGGCTTGAGTGTTATTGATTATCATAGATGTATTGATAGTGATAATCTAGAAAAAATGGATTTTATAGATAGATATATATCTGTTTTGACAAAGATTATGAATTTATCAATTTTTTCATTAAATGGAAAAACAGACATGGAAGCATTTGAAATCTTGTATGATTTATTGTCACCATTAGATCAATTGAAATCATTAAGAATGCAAGATGTAAGATTGAAATTAAATAATAAAATAATGATTGATAATGTTGGATCAATAAATATAAACGTTAGTGATAATATCTTGCTTACACAGTATATAAATATATTACAAATGCCTTTTGAAGAAAGAGAAAAATTGCCAATTGACATTATTAACAAGTTTGACACTATAACAAGAGTTTTTATAAAAGCACAAATATTTTGGATTATTACAAATGATCATAAGCGATATAATATTAATTATGAAGAGAAAACTATTGTATTTGCTGATGAAATGTGCATTAATTTTGATTATAATGGTATGGTTGAATACGTAAATCAACAATCAAATAATTTATGGGACACTTATAGAAAAGCATATTATTTAGCAAAATTAAATAGGCATAGGGAATCATATGATTTATTTACTAGAGTAGCCAAACAATCATACAAAGAAAAGAATTATTTACTTTATTATTTATCTCAAACAAATAGAAAAACATTATACCTTTCTATTAAGCATATTAATAATAATTTCAATTATTACAATTATTATAAAATGGACGATATAGAAGATAGTGAGACAAATATAGGAAAAATAGAACATATTTTTGATACACTTCCAATTGAGTTTAGGACAAAATACTCATGTTTCAAAAACATTTTTTCTTTTGATGTTTTATTTGAGAGCTCATATTATTCATCAATTGATGCAGATAAATTACAAGATACTATTGAATCTAATGTACATGAATATGGAATAACAAGTGCTGATAAAGTTATTTCTAGAATTAATAATAATTTGCATTTCTTTATTGGAAATGGACTATATATGGAAGAATTTGATGAGTTTAGAAATACTATAAGAAATCTAATGTCTTTAATCGTATACAAATATGCCACGCAAAAAAAGAAGATTTTTGACGAAAATATATTTGGTTCACCAAAAGATAATGAGATTTATTTAGATAAAATTGACTTTTTCTGTTTTTTAGAATATTTTGATGCAAAAAAATTAAATAAATTATTCCATAAATATGATATTAAAACTATTGAATTTAATGATATGCCATCCATTGAAGAAGCAGTAAGGAATTGTTTGATATATTACAAAAAAATTGTGAAAACAAATAAAAAAGTAGAGATTTTAGAATGTCAAAATAAGATTAAAAATTGCTTAAATTTACTAAGATTTCTAGATGTTTCACAAGATTTAGTAGATTACGTTTGCGATTTTATTTTTGATTATGATTTTCGAAATATAGATATTAGTGATAAAATTTTATTTCTAGATTCACAATTAATTAGAAGAAAGAAAATTAGTAACAATACTTCATTAATTATAGAAAGTAAATTTATTTTTTACTTAGATAAGCATATATCATATATCGATGATGGTAAGAACTTTGATATGATGTCCTCTCGAAGTGGAATTAACTATCCTAACTTAATTTTCTATATACAAAAAGAGACTGGTAAATTTATATCAAAAAGATTAGCCTTACGTGTTTCAAAAATTATTAATAAAAATTATACTCAGTTTATTAAAGATTTAAAATGGAAATATTATGAATTTCTATCTGAGCAACAAAAAAAGACAGTGATAAAATTTATTAAAAAAGAAATTGAAAATAAATTTGATTATGATAGTTTCTTATTTTTATTGAACTATAATATTAAAATTTCACCAAATATAATTGAATTGCTTAGAGCGTATTTAGATAATCAAATTGAAGCAGCAAAAGAAAGCAAACCATTTAAAACATATCCATTAAGGGATCCACTTGAACATCTTAATCATACAGGTTATTTATGTTTAGCAGGATATTTAAATAAAACTTTATTTGAAAAATACCAAAATATAAGTCCAATTTTTGATTTTTACTATAAATATGACAAGTTTGATTTTAATAATTTTGAAATAGTATGGCTATTACAAATGAATAAGCATATGCACTTAAATGTTGCTAAAAACTCTTATGTATGTAAGCAAATTAGAAATATTATTTCGAACGAATTAAAAAGCGAAAATTTAAAAGGCGATGACAGCAAGAAATTTGTTGATATATTAACAAACTATTATTGTGTTTAATAATACTAAAGAATTATTATTTTCATTATCCTAGCAATTTGTGTTGCGGAATAATTTTGTTCATAATACATCGTTCTTACTTTATTTACTTCTTTAAGTGTTAACATTCAATCATTCTCCTTTACATCAGTTCCATAATATGTTATACTTATTATACCAAATAACCAGTTAACAACTAAATAAGATGATTAGAAAGTGTCCAATTTTTTAAGTACTTTTGGACACTTTTTGCATGTCTACTTGACACTTTGAGCAAGTAAATTGGACACTTTTGCGTTTTTTGTCCAAAAAGTGTCTAAAAAGTATTTTTAATAAATAATAAATAAAATAGCTGATAAGTTGCCTGAAATAGGCTTCCTATCGGCTTTTTTTGTTGATTTGTATGAGGAAATAGTGTAAATGTAGCAGTACCAGATGGTAGTAATGCAGTATTAATCGAACGCCCGGGTCTAAAATCTGGACACTTTCCCTCATGAACGGGGCCACAGTCTCGTTCACATAATAATCAAACAATCAAAAATCAGTGTCCAAAAATTAAAGGTGAATTGGACACTTTTTTCACGTAAAGTTGACACTTGTGAAAGTAAAATTGGACACTTGAGCATTATCTGTCCAAAAAGTGTCTAAAAATGATTTTAAGTAAATAATAAGTAAAATAGCTGATAAGTTGCCTAAAATAGGCTTCCTATCGGCTTTTTTTGTTGTTTTGTATAGGAAAATAGTGAAAATGTAGCAGTATTGGATGGTAGTAGTGCTGCATTTAGGCATGCGGGCAGTCTAGAATTTGGACACTTTCCCTCGTGAGCGGGGCGGCAGTCTCGTTCGCATAATAATCAAAAAATCATCATTTTAAAACGTCTTAATAAAATTAACTCATATACAGATGTTTCTTGAAAACTTGAAAAATAGAGGAAAAAATGAGAAAATGGTTAAACGATATTTGAGAACATTAACACTTGTAAAATAAAAAGCTATGTAGTATAATATAAATAATAGATTGATTTTTAAAAAAACTGACTATTTCATTGTTATATTAATGTATAAAAAGTCACCTTTTAGGCATTTAAATTGTTTTATATGTGAAGGAAAATTATTACATTGTTATTAGTAGTATTGTTTGGTGCTAGTTTGGTTGGGGGTAATAATACAATAGGTGAAACGAATAATCAGAAGTGGTACATGAATAAAGTATTTTAGTAAATGAAGAAGGTTTTATAGAAGGATATTATATTGTAAAAAATAAAGTATATATTGGTTTACTTATTTTAAGAGTCTTATTCTATAAAGAAGGAAGATTAGTTAGAGCCTACTATATAAATATCAATGAAGGAACTTATGATTTTTATAAATACGACTTTAATATAACAACAAAGTCATGTGTGAGTTAATATATAGTAGTAGTGATTCATATAATAATAGTGAAAACGTATACCATTTCTAAGACAATATTATTGTTATACATATCATTAAACCTCTCTTAGAAAAGGAGAGCTTTTTGTACTAAAAACATATAATAGGGGGTGTTATATATGCTTAAAATTTATTTAGTAAATAAGGTGATTATCTTGGAAAGAATTCTTAATAAAAATAATAATCTTGAAAGGGGCGATATAAAATGAAGAGATTATTTATATTTTTTATGAGTTTAATGTTTGTAATGTGCTTAGCAGGGTGTGATAATGTAAACAAAGATGATTTTGAGAGCTTTATTAATGTGAATAAAACAAATGTTAAAGTTGGAGAGACTATTAAAATTACTGCTTCTATAAAAAACAATAGTAATAAAAGTATCAAAATAAAAGCAAATCATACCGATGTTCAAAAAATTGAAGATATTATAATGATAGGGGTATTTACTGAATTTGATAACCATGATTTTATAGTAAATTCTAAGGGGGGAACATTAAAAAGTTTTAAATTTAAAAAAAATACTTTACTTGAAAAAGAACTAGAATATAAAGTCACATCTTTAAATAATCTTGAAATAGAAGCACAATTCTGTTTTTATATTAAAAATGAATTGATAATTATTAAAAGTGATATTATAAATATAATTGTGGAGAAGTGATATGAAAAAGATATTTAAAATAATATTATTTTGTTTAATTTTTTTCGTGGTTATTATATGTTCAAATATAAATAGTGCCTTTGCGTTTGATGATGATGGTTTATATTATGAAAATTGTAATAAAAGTATTTTGATTCTTAATGACGCTATACAACCATTTAAAATTGAAAATAGATTTAGAAGCGGACTTTTAAGTAACGCTTATTCTGATAATTATGCAGGTTCCTATCTAGATGATAGTGGATTATTAAATATTGGCTATGTAGATGAAGTAGAATTACCAACATATGATAATCAAGTAATTTATGTTAAAAAGGATTATTCGTATAATCTGTTATTAGAAATTCAAAATGCAATTACTTGTAAAATGATTGAATATAATGTAAGTTCTGTAGCATTAGATGAATATTCTAATGAAGTTGATGTTTGTATAAATGATCAAGAAAGTCGCAATTTGTTGATTTCATATTTAAAGGAAATTAATTTATTTTTTTCTGATGCGATAAACATTATAATTGAAAGTGAAAATGAAATAATTCCTCATAAAAAAACTGCATATGGAGGTGACACAATTAATGATTCTGTAATGTTTTTTCTTTATAGCTATGGAACTATTTGTGTAAATGCATATGACAATGATACTGGAAAATATGGAGTTTTAACAAATGCTCATGTTGCTGATGCTAATACAACGATGTACCATAATGGTAATTTTTTACAAGGTAGTAAACTTGGAACTGCCACAAAAAGACAACATAGTGGGACAATAGATGCAGCTTTTGTTCCATTTGAAGATCAAGATAATTGGGAAGTTACAACTCATGCTAGAATGGGTGATGATGTATATAATAATATAAAATTAGGTAGTCGAGAATTAATTATCCAAGGTGCTCCAGTAAGAAGACTTGGACAAACAACAGGAAATACAACAGGTCATATCTTAAGTACTAATTATAATTGTAATATAAGTTATGATGGCGTTCCAACAATAATTACTAATACCATAAAGTATTCAACAGATTCAGAAGGTGGCGATAGTGGCGGTCCTGTATATTTCAATGGTGGTGGACAAAATTTATTTTTAATTGGAATGCACTTTGCAGGGCCTACTGATCCTACAATTGAATATGGTGTTGGTTGCAATATTTTTAATGTAATAGATGAATTTAATATTACTCCTATGTTAAATGGTACAATTTACGAAACAACAGATTTAAATGAAAATGAGATTAGAATAGATAAATTGAATCCTATTATTCCAATTTCTACTGATTCAGTTAGTACTAAATTTGTAATTCCAACGTATCTGAATGGGAAAATAGTTACTGAAATAGGTGAAGCTGCATTTGAAAATCAAGTTAATGTAACTGAATTTGTTTTACCGGATTACTTAAAAATGATACGAAATTCAGCATTTAAGAATTGTTCTAATTTAACTAGTATAACTATACCAGATACAGTAACGCATCTAGATTCAAATGCTTTTGAAAATTGTTCATATTTGCAAAACGTGACTTTATCAAATAATCTAACTTCAATAGGAAATTCAGCATTTAAAGGTTGTAGTAGTCTTTCCAATATAACTATACCGAATAGCGTTACATATCTAGATTCAAATGCTTTTGAAAACTGCTCTTATTTACAGTCAGTGATATTATCAAATAATCTAACTTCAATAGGAAGTTCAGCATTTAAAGGTTGTAGTAGTCTTTCCAATATAACTATACCGAATAGTGTTATACATCTAGATTCAAATGCTTTTGAAAACTGTTCTTATTTACAGTCAGTGATATTATCAAATAATTTATTTGCTATTGGAAATTCAGTATTTAAAGGTTGTGCAAGTTTAGGAAACATTATTTTACCATCAAGTGTTCAACATATAGATTCAAGTGCTTTCGAAAATTGTACTTATTTAACTGAAGTTAAAGTATTAAGAGAAATAGCAGATATAACACATTTGGGTGAAAAAGTGTTTGATGGATGCTCAAGTTCTCTTCAGATTATTGTACCCCAGAATAGATTGGCCGAATATAAAAATAAAGTATATTGGTCTAGTTATAAAAATAAAATTATTCCTGACAACAATCATTTTGATGATATTAATTTACATTGCTTAGTTGAAAATTCGGAAAACGTTTCATTAAATGTAGGATGTAATAAATTATATTTGCTAAATGTTGAGTGTAATAAATCATATAAATTTTTTACAAATTCTAATACTGAAATTATTATTTACGATGAAAATTTTGAAAAGCTTTACACTGGAGAAAACATATTATATTCATATTTAAGTGTTGGTACTTATTATTTAGATATTAGATATAAGACGAGTACTATTAGTGGTAATATTACTATTAATTATGAATTGCAATGGAAACATAATGGTGAGCAAGTTTATTATAATGATGAACATAATTTATTGACACATTTACATAAAACAGCAGAAGGAACATATCTGAATAAATTATATTACATAAATAATAAAGGAGCAGGGTTTTATAAATTTTACTTAAATGGTGCTGGCGTTGATAGTGCATCAATTATGTATGAAGCAGGTTCAATTACTATTTACAATGAAAGTGATAGGTTAGAGACACAAGTTTTAAATAAATATCCAAATTCAAATACATTAGCTTCCTCAGATGATGGACAAAATATAATGTATGTGTATTTGCCTAGAAATGGGTATTTTTATATTAATATTTTAATGCCTTCAAATAATTATGAATTTTTAAAATGTACTATTTCTTCAGTTGAAAGTGAAGTGATAGACCTATTTAATCTATCAGAATCGACTAATGATGAAGTGCCAATTTTAGATTCTGAAACAACAAAAGGCGACTATATTAAAAAAATATATTTAGAACAAGCAGGTAAGTTTACAGTAGATTATTCATATAGTGGTTTACAAAGTAATGAGATTTTATTCGTTCTAAGTAAATTAAATTATAATAGTTCTTCAAATACCTATTCAATTGAAACCCTAATTTCACAATTGATGGATGGTACAAATGATACATTTACTTCTACATTAAATTTAACTGATGGTATATACTTTGTTGGATACTTCAATAAAGATGATGGTGCTGCGTTTGATGTGAGATTTAATAGACTTGTTACTCAATATGATTCTACATTATTATATACAGACCCAGATGCTTATACTGATTGTGGTAGTATGATAAATGTTTATGAGCAAGATATTGTTTCATACAATAGAAGTTATAGAAGTACAACAATTGTAAAAGGATTTACAAGAGTAATATATTTTAAAGCAAATCAAGTTACTCAAGCATCAAGACAAGATTATTACTGGTATTCAAATGATGAATCAGTTGCAACGATATCTATTCATGGAACAGTGCTTGGTGTAGGTATTGGAACTGTTAAGATAATGGCAGTAAATATTGATAACCCATCAATTGTATTTGTTAAGGAGTTTACAGTAATAAACGATTCAAATGTAAATGACGATGAAATTGTTTATGAAATTAGTGATACACATAATATAAATGATGGAACTTATAAACTAGGACTTAATGTTCAAAATTCACCATTCCCAATGACACAATATTATACTTGGGAAGTTGTATCAAAATCAAGTTCAATTACAAGTGTAACCATTGATGCATGGGGTAATGTAACAATTGATGGAACTGGTTGGATTATAATAAAAGGTAGTGATTATGTGTATAATCCAAAATATAGTGTTGTTTTAAACTTGATTGTTGAGAGTGAATAAATTTTTATAATATATTAGGAGTTAGTAGAAATGCTAACTCTTTTCTATATGAAATATTTAGCACTGAAACTATCTAAAATAAAACATTACCACTATATGCAAAAGCATATAGTGGTGCACACACAAAAGTTTGTCAAAAAGTTTTCTAATGTTTAAAAGTTCAATAAAATAAACTAAGATGTTAAATTAAATCCCACATTGTTGCTTTTTAAGGATGTGTTAAAACCTGTATCTATATTTAGACAAATCTAAATCAAAATTTCCTTTTTCAGACTTTTTATTCATAAAAGAAACTTTGGTGTTCAATTTGTCTATGCTAAGAAGAATTTAAAATTGCGAAAGTTGATTACTTCATTATAATAAAATAAAGCGTTCAAAATTAAATTTTTAATTAATTAAGATATTGAATTTGATGGATAAGATATAGTAAGAAAGCAGGATTTTATTTTTATAACATGTCTTTCAAATATATAATTTTTAAAAATTATTAAAACAAAAAAATTTCCAAAATTAGAAAAAATATTCTTGAATATTCTAATTTCAAGTGTAAAAAATAATGTTGAAATAAAATGTTTTATAACAATATAGAACTTTTATAATTTTTACAAGAAGGAGGAAATTTATGAAAAAATTTTTATTATGTGCAGTATGCTTATTTACTTTAATTGGTATTGGAACAGGATGTAAAAAACACAAAATAACTGGTATTGAAGTTACAAATCATCAGTTAGTTGTATTAAAAGGAACAGAGTTAAGCGGATTAAAAGTAAATACTATTTTTGATGATGAATCAAAAGGAGATCTTGTTGATGTTACTTCTAGTATGATTTCAGGTTATGATAAAAATAAAACAGGTAATCAAGAAGTAAAAATAACTCATGAAGGTCAAGAATTTACTTATACTATCTTTGTGGCAGATAAAATCATTAACAATGCAACTGAGTTGAGAACAGCTTTACAAAATCAAAAAGATGGTGAGGCATTAGCACTTAAGAGTGGAACGTATAGTATTGATCGTGATGAAACAACTCAATATGAAAATCAAACAGGTTTTTATTTTTTGGTTACCGCAAATAATTTAACATTAAAAGGAATCGGGGATGTTACCATTAAAAGCACAGTTGAAACACCAAATACGGCATGGGCTAATCAAAATTTTGTCACAATAGTTGGCAATAACACGACAATTGATGGTATCAACTTTCAATGTAAAAAAGAACCAAACAAGGTTATTGAAATACTAGGAAAAAATACAACTCTAAAAAACATTAAAATTGAGCCTATGGATACAACAAAATATGCAGGTAGTATTTATTTAAGTACAAAAGAAGGAAATACAACACTTGAAAATGTTAGTTTAAAATATGGTCGTATTACGACAACAGGGGCTACAGGTTCTACTTTAACACTAAAAAATGTTACTATTGATTTTGCAGGAGCATATTTAGACGACACAACAAAAGAATCAACATATTGGGGATTTGATAATTCACGTTCTAAAATTACTGTTAATGCAACAAATAGTAAGATTATTGTTTCAAAAGAATTTAAAGCAGCAGAAAACTATCAAGAATTTAAAGATCAATTACCTACTGGTTTAACAGTAGAAGAAAATAAATAATTATTTATTTAGAATATACCTTATGATAAATTCATAAGGTATATTTTTCATTGAAAAAGTATAGAAATGATATATTATTTGAAATAGAATACTTGCATAAAAGAAAAAAATAAATAAAATATATGATATAATTAATCTTATAGAGAGGAAGGAATGTTTATGCAAAATAATGACAGAAATAATTATAAAAAAATTAATGGAAGATACGATATAAAATTAAATAATATTATTAAAACTTTATTGATAGTATGTCTTATTTTTACATTGCTTTATCTTTTCATCTATATTTTTGCTGTTTTAATGCAAAATTTATTATTAGAAATATATTTTTCTTCTAGAAGTAATGATAATAAAGTTTTTATTATTCCACTTATTCAAACAGAAAATTTTATAGTTATTTTTATCTCTATTCTTTTTTCTATTATATTTTTAAATGATAATATTAGCAATAGTCAAGTAACTGTGTTTGAAACCATATCTATAATCATTGTATCGCTTTTTTTAATAAATATAACTTCGGTTACTAGTTATATTGAAACTTGGCTTCATTCAAAGTTAAAAGACCAATATTATTATAATTATATAGCAATTAAAAGGTTTATAGACAATTTTGATTGGATGGTAAGAGCAGGAGCAATTTCTCTTATTTTTGCTCAAGTTATTATTTTTATTAAAAAAATAATTTTAAAATATGAGTTATAAAAAATATTTTAATATATCAAAAGGAATATAACGAGATAAAAAAATTATCTATCAAAATGACTTTCATTTTTTAATATAATAATGTATAATAATGGTGATTAAGGAAAAAATAACCTTAAGCAAAGAGAATTATATAAATTAGGAGGAAAAAATGAGAAAAGTTAAAGTTGTTCAATATGGATGTGGAAAAATGGCAAAGTATATTTTGCGTTATCTACATGAAAAAGGAGCCGAAATTGTAGGTGCAATTGATGTTAATCCTGCAATTATTGGAATGGATGTTGGTGATTTTGCAGAAATTGGAATGAAACTTGGTGTCACTATCCAAAATGATGCAGAAAAAGTTTTAGATGAATGTGATGCTGATGTTGCAATCGTAACTTTATTTAGTTTTATTCCAGATATTTATAAACATGTAGAACAATGTGTAGAAAGAGGAATAAATGTTATTACTACTTGCGAAGAAGCCATTTATCCATGGACAACATCAGCTGCTTTGACTAATAAAATTGATTTACTGGCAAAAGAAACAGGATGTACTGTAACAGGTTCTGGAATGCAAGATATTTTTTGGATTAATATGGTTGCTCTTGCTTGTGCTGGTTGTCATAATATTACTAAAATTAAAGGTGCTTATAGTTACAATGTTGATGAATATGGTTTAGCACTTGCTAATGCCCATGGATGTGATTTAACAGAAGAGGAATTTGAACAACAAATAGCACATCCTAGTGAATTTGCAGCATCGTATGCTTGGAATGCAAGTGAAGCAATTGCCAATAAATTAGGATTAACCATTCAAAGTATTACTCAAAAAAATGTTCCATATGTGGCAAAGGAGGATATTTATAGCGAAACGTTAGGAAAAACAATTAAAGCAGGACGTTGCATTGGAATGTCTTCAGTAGTTACAATTCAAACTCTTCAAGGAATTACAATTGAGGAGGAAACAATAGGAAAAGTATATGGTAAAGATGAAGGAGATATGTGTGATTGGGAAATTACGGGTGAGCCAAATGTAAAATATCGAGTGGATAAACCAGCAACTGTTGAACATACTTGTGCAACCATCGTCAATCGAATACCATCATTGATAAATGCTGAAGCAGGCTATGTAACTGCGGATCAGTTAGATGAAATAGAATATTTAACTTATCCTATGTCATTTTATATAAAAGATGATGAATAAAACACTTGATTGAATCGAAAATTGAAGTGATAAAATAAATGTAGACACAAAAAAAGTGTCTACATTTTTATTTTATGATATTAATTTTGATGAATGAGTGGATTATCTGAATAAACCAAAAGGTGAAAAAAGCAGAATTTATTCCAATGTTCCTAAAGGAAACTTGTATCATTCTAGAGCGATAGAAATAATAATTATAGATACAATACGGATTTATAATCAAAGAAAACCTTATGGTTGGACTTGTTATGTAGATATATTTAAATAATGAAATAATATTGTCTGATGTAAAACCTTTAAAATATGGATTTAATTTAAAAAAACATTTTGAATGGTATCAATTATTTTTACAAGAAAAAATAAAAAGAGGATATAAAGACCTTGATTGTTTACTCCGATTAAGGCTCTCTATATTTCTTAAGAGTTTTTAACAAACTATATGAAAATTATACTATCAAACAATCAATAATTGAGTAGCAACGTTTACTATTAATTCTGTCATTAGGTCTTTCAATAATTGGATAAAAAATGAATGATATAAGGATTTTAAAAATTATATATTTGAAGATATTAATATAACTATTAAAAACGATATTAAATATTATAATAGGTAAACATTAGTTTATTCATTAAAATATAAAATCCCAATTCAGTATAGATTGAACTGGGATTAATATAATGTTTTTTGTGTTTCTTTTTTCTTGATGATTTCACCTATTTAGGAGTGTTTTTTATTAACAAACACCTTGAGCAAGCATAGCACTAGCAACTTTTTTGAAACCACTAATATTTGCACCAAGTACCGTATTATATTTGTTACCATAATGTGTGGCACAATCTATAACTTCTAGAAAAATATTTTCCATTTGGGTTTTGAGTTTTTCATCTACTTCTTCAAAACTCCAAGCATAACGCATTGAATTTTGACTCATTTCAAAACCAGATACCATTACTCCACCAGCGTTTGCAGCCTTAGCTGGACCAAATAAAATATTATGAGTTATTAAATAATTAGTAGCTTCAATTGTACATGGCATATTCGCTCCTTCTGAAACAGCAATGACTCCATTTGCAACAAGAATTTTTGCATCAGTTAAATCAAGTTCATTTTGGGTAGCACAAGGTAAAGCGATGTCACATTTAATTTTCCATATATCTTTAGGAGATGCTTTAAAAATAGTAGTATTGTCAAAGGTAAGATATTCACTAATTCTAGCTCTTTTTACTTCTTTTAAATCTTTTAAAATTTCAAAATTTAAACCATTCTCATTATAAATATATCCACTAGAATCACTCATTGCAATAACAGTAGCACCTAGTTCTTGAGCTTTTTGCATAGCATATAAAGCGACATTACCAGAACCCGAAATAATAACTTTTTTGTTTGCAAAAGAGGTATGATTCATTACTTGTAACATTTTATTGGTATAATAGCATAAGCCATAACCTGTAGCTTCAGTTCTACCTAAACTACCACCATAACTTAAGCCTTTGCCTGTTAAAACACCAGTAAATTCATTTTTTAATCTCTTATATTGACCAAACATATAGCCAATTTCTCTAGCACCGGTTCCTATATCGCCTGCGGGAACATCTGTATTCGGACCAATATGGCGATATAATTCATTCATAAAACTTTGACAAAAATGCATAATTTCGGTATCGCTTTTTCCTTTCGGATCAAAATCACTACCCCCTTTGCCTCCACCCATTGGAAGACCTGTAAGAGCATTTTTAAGGGTTTGTTCAAAGCCTAAAAATTTAACAATACTTTGGTTAACGGTTGGGTGCAATCTAATTCCTCCCTTATAAGGACCAATTGCTGAGGAAAATTCAACTCTAAAACCTCTATTTACATGAACGAATCCTTTATCATCTATCCATGGAACACGGAAAGTAATTATTCTTTCGGCTTCTACAAACCGCTCTACGATTCCATTTTTTTCAATTGCATCATTTTCATTAACAAATGGTTCAATTGAATCAAGTACTTCATAGACTGCCTGTAAAAATTCTGGTTCATTTGCATTTTTAACTTTAACATTTTCATATATTTCACATAAATATTTATTTGTCATCTGATTCCTCCTTGCATAAATGATTTATTCTTAAATATTATAACATAAAAGTTAAGCAATTGTGAAATAATATGCAAATTTTTTGTTTTTGAAATAAATACAAATGTCTTGATATTGAAAACAAAATATGATATAATGTAACAAAATTGAGGTGAAGTATGTATACTAGTACGAGAAAAAAATTAAATATAGATGCGAGTGAGGCCATTATTAGAGGTATCAGTGAAGAGGGAGGACTTTTCATTTTTCATCATATAAAACCATTTTTATTTAATAAAAATTTTAGTTTATTATCTTATCAAGAAATGGCCGAAAAAATTTTGACTTTTTATTTAAATGATTTTACCAACGAGGAAATTAAACAAGTAATTGCCAAAACATATACAGCAGTTAATTTTAAGAACAAGATTATTGGAATGAAAAATTTGAAAGAGTTTAGTTTTTTAGAATTATATCATGGTCCTACCCTATCTTTTAAAGATATGGCTTTAACGATGTTACCGAATTTAATAGAAGTAGCTAAAGTAAAACAAAATGATTGTCTTGAAACCCTTATTTTAACTGCCACTTCTGGTGATACTGGTGGGGCAGCATTAGCAAGTTTTGGCAAAACTGATAATAATAAAATTATCGTTTTATATCCAATAGATGGAGTAAGTTATTTTCAAGAAAGGCAAATGCATTTTTATACAAATCAAAAAGCAAGGCTTATAGGGATAAAAGGTAATTTTGATGATTGTCAAAATATTGTAAAAACAGTTTTTACTAGTATGAATAATTTAAGAAATATTAAACTTTCTTCAGCCAATTCAATAAATATAGGTAGATTGCTTCCTCAAATTATTTACTATTTTTATGCATATTTTAAAATGGTAAATCAAAATGAAATATTGTATGGAGAAAGCATCAATGTAGTTGTACCAACGGGAAATTTTGGTAATATTTTGGCTTGTTATATAGCAAAAAAAATGGGTTTGTTTATTAATAAAATTATTTGTGCTAGCAATGAGAATAATATTTTAACGGATTTTTTTAATACTAAAATATATAATTGTAATCGTCCTTTTTATTTAACCAATTCTCCTGCAATGGATATTTTAATCTCATCAAACTTGGAAAGATTGTTATTTATTATTACAGATGGAAATTATAAACTTGTTGATAAATTGATGAAAGATTTAAAAGAGAAAAACAGTTTTTATTTACCAAAACAGTATCATTCCCAAATAGATGATTTTCTAGCATATTCAATTTGTAATAAGGAAACTCTTTTTTATATAAGGGATTGTTTTGAAAAATATAATTATTTAATTGACCCTCACACAGCTGTAGCATATGGTGCTTATTTGAATTTAAAAAATAAATTAAAGGGGAAAACGCTAATTATAAGTACTGCAAGTCCTTTTAAATTTATTGATACAGTAAATGAGGTTTTTAAAATTGAGGAAAAAGATTTTACGTTAGCAGAAAAAATTGCTGAAAAAAGTGGCAACAAAATTCCTGATGTACTAAAAGAAATTTATGAAGGTACTTTTCAACAAGAAGTATGGTGTAAGGAAGATGCTTGCGAAAAACTAAAAAAGTTAATAGGTGAGTTAGATGAAAATTGTTAGAACTTTTGCGACTTCCGCAAATTTAGGTCCTGGTTTTGATTGTCTTGGTATTTGTTTTGATTTATATAATGAATATGAATTTTTTCTTTCCGATAAGTATACAATTGAAGGATTTAGTGAAAAATTTTCAAATCCTAGCGACAATCTTATTGTTAAAAGTTATGAAAAAGTTTTTTTATTAAAGAATAAGAAGATTCAATTTTTAACAATTAGGCAAAAGATTCAAAATATTCCTGTATCAAGAGGTCTTGGCAGTAGTGCATCATGCATAGTTGCAGGTATCATAATGGCCAATGAAATTCTTGGTGGTATTTTGTCCAAAGATGAAATTTTTCAAATTGCAAGTATGATTGAAGGACATCCGGATAATGTTGCTCCTTTAATATTTGGTGGTTTCACCTGTAGTTTTCAAGAAGATAAGTATCATTATATTAATCTTGATGTAGCGAGTAATTTGCAATTTTTTTTCCTCATTCCTAATTTTGAATTATCTACTGAAGTAGCTAGGGCTTCATTACCGAGTTGTGTTTTATTAGAAGAGGTAGTATCTACTTTATCGCATAGTATTTTGATGGTAAAAGCGTTAGAAAAGGGGGACTTTTCTTTATTAAAAATGGCAAAAAAAGATCTCATTCATGAGCCATATCGATACCAATTCATTGATCCAAAGAAAGAAATGAGAAAGATATTAGAAGATTATGAAGATATAGTAGGTTTAATTAGTGGGGCTGGACCAAGTATACTTTTAATTAGTGAACAGGATATTAAAAATAAATTTAGTATTAAAAATTGGCAATTAGTAAGTGTCAAAATTTCTAACGTAGGAGCGTATGTATATGAGAGATAGTGAATATTTGATTGTCCACAAATCAATTCTTCCTCCATATTTTGAACAGGTCATTGCTGCAAGAGAGTTGATAAACAATCAAAAAATTAATATTTGTGATGCATGTAAAATGCAAAGTATTAGTCGTTCTACTTACTATAAGTACAAAGATTTTATTTTCAGACCGACAATAGATAGCGGAAATAAAGCCCTTTTTGCTATCAAAACGATTGATGAAAAGGGAATTCTATCTTCTATTTTACAAATCATATATGATAATAGTGGAAATGTCATTTCAATTAATCAAGATGCTCCCATTGATAAAAGTGCATATATTACTATGATGATTGATATAAGTGATTTAAAAATTGATTTAGAATCTTTACAAAAATTAATATCTTTCTGTTATGGTGTAAAATCAATTGATATAATGGGGGTAGAATAATGAAGAAAGCAAGAATTGCTATTTTAGGTTATGGAGTTATTGGTAAGGGAGTCTTTAAGATATGCTTAGAAAAAGAAGAAATTGAGGTTATAAAAATATTTGATTATAAGGAAAATTTCGATAAGCAATATGCCAATCTCTTTACAGATAATTTAGAAGATATTATCAATGATAATAAGATCGATATAGTTGTTGAAGTTTTAGGTGGATATGATTTTGCTAAAAAAGCCTGTGTTCTCACGTTAAGTAAACACAAACATCTAGTAACTGCTAATAAGGAAATTGTCGCAAATGATATTGATGAGTTGACTAAACTTGCAAGGGATAATAAAGTTTCTTTTTGTTATGAGGCAAGCGTAGGTGGAGCCATTCCTATTATAAAAAATTTGAAAGAACTTACTTTAGTGAATCGTATTCAAAAAATTATTGGAATTTTAAATGGGACAACAAATTATATTCTTAGTAGAATAAGTGAGGGGATGAGTTTTGAGGAAGCCTTGAAATTAGCTCAAGAAAAAGGATTTGCAGAAAAGGATCCTACTGCTGATTTGGAAGGTTATGATATGATGCGAAAAATTGCTATTTTATCAGATATTGCTTGGAATACTAAAATTAATATTCATGATATAAAGCATTCCTCGTTTAGTCTTATTCACAATTATGATATGAAGAAAAATTATCAAACAATGAAGTATGTGTGTGAAGCTTTTAAAGATAACAATAAAATATTCATTTCAGTAGGTTTAATGGAATTGGATAATCAAGAAGTATTATGCAAAATCAACGAGGAAGACAATGGTGTAATTGTTGAAACCTCTTTAGCCGATAAACTGGTTTTTATTGGCAAGGGGGCTGGTAGTTTGCCGACTGCTTCTGCAATAGTTAGCGATATCTATGATATTATCAATCAAAGAGTATTAGATACTTATGATAATTTCAATAAATATGTAATTAATGAGGTGCAATAATGAAAAAATACAATTTAGCAATTGTGGGAGTTACAGGACTTGTAGGACGAATGTTCTTAAAAATTTTAGATGAATATCATTTTCCTTTTCATCAATTACTCCTTTATGCTTCAAAGAAAAGTGCTGGTAAGAAAATAGTTTTTAAAAATAAAGAGTATATTATTAGAGAATTAAGCGAGGAAGCTTTTGATGATGTTGATATTGTTTTATTTAGTGCTGGTAGTAAAGTCTCTCAAGAATATGCACCTTTAGCTGTTCAAAAAGGTGCATATGTAATTGATAATTCAAGTGCTTGGCGAATGGATGATAATTGTGCCCTAGTAGTACCAGAAGTGAATATGGATGATATTTTTGTGAAAAGTAAAATAATAGCAAATCCTAATTGTTCAACAATTCAGGCAGTTTTACCACTAAAAATTTTAAATGATCATTTTGGCATCAAAAGGGTAACTTATACAACTTATCAAGCGGTAAGCGGTTCTGGTCAAAAAGGAATTGAAGATTTAAAAAGAACGAAAAATAATCATACCAATATATTTTACCCGTATGATATTTCTAAAACGTGTATACCAGAAATTGATGAATTTTTAGATAATGGTTATACAAAAGAAGAAATGAAAATGATAAATGAAACAAGAAAGATTTTACATTTAGAAAATTTACCAATTGTTGCCACTTGTATTAGAGTTCCTGTTGAAAATTGTCATGGAGTTTCTATGACAATTGAACTTGTAAAAAAATTTGAAATTGAACAGATAAAACAAGTTTTACAACAACAAGATGGAATTATTGTTTATGATGATGTACAAAATCATAAATATCCTAATTCAATTATTGCGAATAATCAAGATAAAGTTTATGTTGGACGAATTAGAAAAGATTTATCAACTGAAAATGGAATTGTGTTATATTGTGTAGCTGATAATATTAGAAAGGGTGCCGCTAGTAATGCAATACAAATTGCAATGGCTTTGATAAAAAAATTATGATAAAAGTAGCAAAATTTGGTGGTTCTAGTTTAGCAAATAGTGAGCAATTTAAAAAAATAAAAAAAATTATTTTTGAAGATCAAACAAGAAAGATTATTGTCGTATCGGCGCCAGGTAAACAAAATAAAGATGATCATAAGATAACTGATTTACTTTATCTAATCTATGCGCATTTAAAATATGGAGTTGACGCAAACAATATTTTTGATATTGTTAAAAGTAGATATGTAGAAATTAAGACAACATTAGCATTAGACATTGACCTTGAAAAAGAATTTGCTATACTAAAAGCAAATCTAAATCAAAAGATAAGTGAAGAATTTTTAGTTAGTAGAGGAGAATATTTTTGTGCAAAATTATTAGCAGAATACATAGGCTATACATTTGTCGATGCCAAAAATTTGATTTATTTTGATTATAATGGGAAATTAGATGAACAAAAAACCAAAGATGCATTAATAAATCAATTCATAAAAACTAAAACAATTGTTATACCTGGTTTTTATGGTTCTTACCCAGATGGGAATATTCATCTTTTTTCAAGGGGGGGTTCAGATGTCACAGGTGCGGTAGTCGCAAAGGCTCTTTCAGCAGGTCTTTATGAAAATTGGACCGACGTTTCAGGATTTTTGGTAGCAGATCCTAAAATTGTTAGTCATCCTAAAAAGATAAAAGAGATTTCTTATGAAGAATTACGCGAATTATCATACATGGGTGCGCATGTGCTTCATGAAGAAACTATTTTTCCTGTGCAAGAATTAGAGATTCCGATTAGTATTAAAAATACCAATCGTCCTGATGATGAAGGTACAATCATTTCTTCTAACTGTCAGGATTCTTCACAAATTATCACAGGAATTACTGGTAAAAAATCTTATGAATCAATCACCATAATCAAAAAGCCAAAAGTCCCAAAAATAAAAGTAATGAGAGATGTTTTGGCAGTTTTAGATAAATATCATCTTGATGTTGAGCATATTCCATCAAGTATTGATACGTTTAGTTTAATTATTGAAGCAAACGATCTTGTTAAGAAAAATTATGAAGTTCTGGCAGATATAAAAAAAATTGATGCTGTTCAAGATGTAATTATTGATACTGATATTGCACTTATTGCAGTTGTAGGCAGAAACATGGCAACTAAACCTGGCATTAGTGCCAAAATTTTTGCCATTTTTGGGCAAAATGACATTAATATTAAGGTAATTGCTCAAGCATCACAAGAACTTAGTATTATTGTTGGAGTTTCTAATCATCAATTTGAAAAGGCGATTAGAGCAATGTATGATTGTCTTGTTTTACAATAAAAGGTTAGGATAAAAATAGTTCATAAAGTATAGTTATATTATAAATTGTTATACTAAAATTGACTTATAATTTATTGTAAATGCTATTATAAGAAGAAAGGGGTTTAGATGAAGAAATTTTTTCAATTTTCTTTATTGATACTTTTGGGTATGGTGATGATGAGTTGTAAAAAAAGGGAGACTATTGAATTAAAAAATCTTCAATTTAAAGACAATGATAACTTTTCGACATTAAGTCAAGTTAATTATCCTTCTTTAAATTATGAAGTAGGTAGTATAGATAATGACATGATTGCTGAAATAAATCATTTTTCTTATAAATTAATAAAGAAAATTTTTACTGTTCAAGATAATCAACTTTTTGCTCCTCTTAGTCTTTATATGGCACTATCTATGCTTGTAGAAGGTACCTCTTCAACAACAAGTGCTGAGTTAGAAAATTTATTGGGACAAAAAAGAGAGAAATTAACAAAACAACTGAAACTCATTTATGAGAACAATTATTATTCTAATCAAAATGGTCGAGTGTATTTGGCTAATTCTCTTTGGTTGAAAAAAGGTTTAAAGATTAATTCAGAATATCTAAATTTTATAAAAGATAATTTTTATGCACAAAGTTACGAAATTGATTTCACAAAGAGAAAGGAAAAAGATAAAATTATTAAATGGATAAATTATTATACAGAAAATGTATTAAAATTAGATAGGAATAATTATCAGATAGAAGACAATCTAGCCTTATTGCTTTTGAATACAATTTATTTTGACAATAAGTGGCTAATAGCATATGATAAAGAAAAAACAGTTGAAGATACATTTTATCTCGATAAAAATAATACTAAAATGGTTGAGTATATGAATCACCAAATATCAACTCTTTACAAGAAAACTAGCGAATATGTAGTTGTAATGGATTATTTTGAAAATAACAATACAATCACATATATTATGCCAACTATTCCTTTCGATAAACTATGTTCAAAAGATTTTACAAGTTTTACTAATGATTTGGTTATGGGTGAGGTTAATCTTTCTGTTCCTAAGTTTGACTATAGTAAGGAATATAATCTTAATGAAGCATTAAAAAGTTTAGGAGTAAGAAAAATTTTTGAAAAAGATAGTTTAAATAAAATTGGTGAAAATTTATCTGTCAATTATATAAAACAAAATGTTGGTATAAAGTTAAGTGAAAGTGGTGCAAAAGCTGCTGCAGTAACTTCAATTGGTATCATGAAATCATCATTAGTAGTAGATCCTATCACTATTAAACTTGATCGTCCTTTTTTATATTTGATCAAAGATGCGAATAATGTTTTGTTATTTGTCGGAATTTTGAATTATCCAACTACTTCAAACGCTTCTTTCTGAAGCGTTTTCATTTGAAAATTGGTTCTAAAAATTTAAAAAAATGATATAATAGTTTCGTATCAAACTATTTGAGATAGAACTATTTTGGAGGTTTTTATGAAACAGAAGAAATTAGGTGGAGAAATATCATCAATTAAAAATTTATTTAATCGAAATGTAGAAAATAGTGAGGTCTTTCGTTATGTTAATATGATAACTAGTACCAATTCTTTTATTCTCGGTTTTTTAGAGCGCCATCAAGATATAGATATTTATCAAAAAAATATTGAAGAAAAATTTTTAATAACAAAATCCACAACATCAAAAATTTTGAAATTAATGGAACAAAATGGTCTAATAGAAAGAATAGGTGTTGATAGCGATGCTAGACTCAAAAAAATAGTTTTGACGGAGAAGGGTCTTGCCATTAATGAATCGGTTCGTTCAACACTAGATGAAGTTGAAAAAAAGGCTTTAGAAGGTTTTGAACCTCATGAAATTACTCAACTTTATTCCTATTTTGAACGAATTAAGAATAATTTAAAAAAATAAAAGGAGGAGAATATGTTAAAGACAATTTTAAAAAGTGTAAGAGAGTATAAAAAACCATCCTTTTTGGCTCCACTTTTTGTTGGATTAGAAAGTTTAGTGGAATGTATTATGCCATTTATCATTGCTCAATTGATTAATTTCTTACAGAATAAATCTGATGCAAGTGAAGCCTTAGAAAAGTCTGATATGACTTATTTAATCATTGTTAGTATTATTTTATTGGTGTGTGCAATGTTATCATTACTTTTTGGTTATCTTGCGGGAAGATTTTGTGCAAAAGCATCTTGTGGTCTTGCAAGAAATTTAAGGCATGATTTATACTATCAAGTACAAAATTTTTCTTTTGAAAATATCGATAAATTTTCATCATCAAGTTTGGTTACAAGATTGACAACTGATGTTAACAATGTACAAATGGCTTATAATATGGGAATCAGAATGGCAATTAGAGTTCCTTTAATGATGATATTTTCTAGTATTATGACATTTATGATTAGCGCAAAATTAGCACTTATATACATAGCCTTATTACCATTTTTGGGGGTTGGTTTATATATCATTGTAAAATTTGCAATGGGAAAATTTAATAAAGTGTTTACTAAATATGATGCCTTAAATTCATCTGTTCAAGAAAATATCAATGGAATTAGGGTTGTAAAAACGTATGTTCGTGAAGATTTTGAAAAGCAAAAGTTTGCAAAAGCTTCAGATGATGTATGTGAAAATTTTGTTAGTGCAGAAAAAATAGTGGCATGGAATTCGCCAATTATGCAATTTTCGATGTATACTGCTACAATTTTAGTATGTTTTTTTGCTTCAAGAATGATTATTCATAGTGGTGGTGATAGTTTAGCAGTAGGTGATTTAACAGCACTTTTACAATATGGAATTCAAATTTTGTCTAGTTTAATGATGCTTTCAATGGTCTTTGTTATCATTTCTATGTCACTTCCTAGTATGAGAAGAATATCAGAAGTATTGAATGAAAAAAGTAGTCTTACAAATCCTGAAAATCCAATAATGGAAGTTAAAAGTGGTGATGTTGAATTTAGAAATGTTTCTTTTAAATATTCAAAACACGCGGAAAAAGATGCTTTATCTAATATTAATTTAAAGATTAAATCTGGCCAAACAATTGGTATTATTGGTGGAACTGGTTCTTCTAAAACTACTCTTGTTAATTTAATCAGTAGGCTTTATGATGTAACAGAGGGTGAGGTATTAGTAGGGGGAATCAATGTTAAAGATTACGATTTAACAACTCTTCGAAATCAAGTATCGGTTGTATTACAAAAAAATGTTTTATTTAGTGGAACTATCAAAGATAATCTACGATGGGGTGATAAAGAAGCCACAGATGAAGAAATGATACATGCATGCAAACTTGCTTGTGCTGATGATTTTATTCAGACATTTCCCGATAAATATAATACGATGATAGATCAAGGAGGAACAAATGTTTCGGGTGGTCAAAAACAAAGATTATGTATTGCAAGGGCTTTGTTAAAACATCCTAAAATTTTAATTTTAGATGATTCAACAAGTGCAGTTGATACAAAAACAGACGCAACTATTAGAAGAGCATTTAAAGAAAATATTCCTAATATAACAAAGTTTATTATTTCACAACGTATTTCTTCTGTTGAAGATGCAGATAAAATTATCGTTTTAGATGATGGAAAAATAAGCGGTTTTGATACTCATGAACAATTACTTAAAAATAATGAAATTTATAAAGAAGTATATGAAATTCAAAATAAGATTGGAGGTGCACATTAATGGCAGAAGCAAGGAAAATACCACCTCGTGGTCCAATGAGAGGAATGGGACAACATCCTACCAATATAAAAGGTGTTATGCCTAAGATTTTGAAATTATTGTTTAAAAATTATGGTGTTGCAATGGTTGTTATCTTAATTTGTTTAGTGATAGCAGCAGTAGCAGGAATTACAGGACCTATGTTTTTACAAAGAATTACAGATGAAGTTATTGAACCAACTTTAAAAGGTGAAATTAGTATGGATCTATGGCAATCAAAACTTTTGTCTTTGATAATGTCAATGATTGCAATTTATTCAGTATGCTTGATTGCAACAACACTTCAAACACAAATATTGGCAAGAGTTGGACAAAGATTTTTAAATAAAATTCGTAAACAATTATTTAATAAAATGCAATCTTTGCCTATTAGATATTTTGATAGTCATCCTCATGGTGAAATTATGAGTTATTATACAAATGATGTTGATGCTATTAGACAATTTGTAACTCAAAGTTTAATCCAATTTATATCAACTTTTTTATCACTTACTTTTACAATTTGTTTAATGATTCATTATAGTGTCTGGCTAACCTTACTAGTATTTGTTGGTGCTTTTTTGATGATCTTAGTAACTAAAAAAGTTGGTGGGAATAGTGCTAAATATTTTATTCAAAACCAAAAAACAACTGCTGATGTAGAAGGCTATATCGAGGAAATGATGCATGGTCAAAAGGTTGTTAAAGTCTTTTGTTATGAGGATGAATCTAAGGCAAGATTTGATAAATTAAATGATGAATTATGTCTTGCCGCAACAAATGCGAATCATTATGGTAATACTTTGATGCCAATTATGCATAATATTGGTAATATTTTCTTTGTATTACTTGCAATCATAGGTTGTTTTTTGGCTATAAACAATGTACCTAATCTTGGAGTTTTCTTTAAAAATGATGAAGGAAAACTTGTGATTGCAGGGATGAATACATTGACAATCGGTATTATTGTTGCTTTTTTAAATATGAGTAGACAATTTTCACAAAGCGTAGGTCAAGTATCACAACAAGTTTCAATGGTTGCAATGGCATTAGCGGGAGCAAAACGTGTTTTTGATTTTCTTGATGAAAAAGAAGAGGAAGATAGTGGATATGTTACACTTGTTTATGCCAATAAAGATCAAGATGGTACGATTACAGAGTCCCCTACTAGAACTGGTCTTTGGGCATGGAAACATCCTCATTCAGATGGTACAATAACTTATACGCAATTAAAAGGAGATATCGTTTTAAATGAAGTAGATTTTGGCTATGTTCCCGAAAAAATTGTTTTACATGATGTATCTATTTACGCAAGACCTGGACAAAAAATTGCTTTTGTAGGTGCTACGGGTGCGGGAAAAACAACAATTACGAATTTAATCAATCGATTCTATGATATTCAAGATGGTAAAATTCGATATGATGGAATTAATATCAATAAAATAAAAAAAGATGATTTAAGAAGATCACTTGGGATTGTTTTACAAGATACGAATTTGTTTACAGGAACGGTGATGGAAAATATTAGATATGGCAGACTTGATGCAACCGATGAAGAGGTGTATAAAGCAGCTAAAATTGCAAATGCCTATGATTTTATTACAAGACTACCAGAGGGATTTAATACAATGCTTACAGGTGATGGTGCCAATCTTTCGCAAGGTCAAAGACAATTGCTATCTATTGCTAGAGCCGCGATTGCGGATGCACCAGTTATGATTTTAGATGAAGCAACTTCATCAATTGATACAAGAACTGAAGCCTTAGTTCAAAGAGGAACCGATCAGTTAATGAAAGGAAGAACGGTTTTTGTGATTGCTCATCGTTTATCAACAGTTCAAAATAGCGATGCAATTATGGTTTTAGATCATGGAAGAATTATTGAAAGAGGTTCACATGAAAGTTTGATTGAACAAAAAGGTACGTATTATCAATTATATACAGGAGCTTTTGAACTGGAATAGAGTATAATAAATGGTTTAGCATACTCTATGAATTTTTAGAAAGGAAATAAAGATGAAAAATATAACCCATTTTGAAAAGGTTTCATTTGAACAATTTCAAAAAGATATATTGAAAAATACCAAAATTAAAAATAAAATTGAAGAAATGTATGATAATATTCAATTGCCAAAAAGAGCAACTATAGGTTCTGCAGGATATGACTTCTTTTTACCATTTGATATTGTTTTAAAACCTCAAGAGTCCATTATTATTCCAACTGGTATTAGATGTCAAATGAACGATGAATATGTTTTACAAATTTATCCTAGAAGTAGTTTAGGCTTTAAATTCCGACTTCAACTTGATAATGTCGTTGGTATCATTGATAGTGATTATTATTATGCGTGTAATGAAGGCCATATTATGATTAAAATATCCAATTTGTCTTTTGAGAACAAACAAGTAGAACTTGTAAGAGGTGAAGCTTTTGTTCAGGGTATTTTGTTAACATATGGTAAAACAATGGATGATAATACCTATGACATTAGAAAAGGTGGCTTGGGAAGCACAAATAAATAAAATAAAATCTAATAGTAGCACGAAAAGATAATTTGAAATAAAATAGGTTACTATTAGATTTTTCTTTAAAAATTTGCCATTTTTTTTAAAAGTGAATTGAAAGAAAAAATCGTAATATTATGTTATAATATTACAAAAAATCATGTAAAAAGGTGAAAATTATGAAACGCTTTTCTGCTATAAAATGGTATATAAAAAAATATTGGTGGAAGTATTTTATGACAATGGTTTTATCAATTGGTATTATTTATTGTGACATAAAAAAACCAGAAATTATTGGTGAAGCTGTTGATTTAATCGGATTAGGACAAATTAATAAAAAAACTTTATTTTCTTTATTAATTTTTTTAATTGCAATTGTGATAATTAAATTTATTATCAGTATTGTTAAAAGTATTTGCCTTGGAAATTTATTTCATCAATTATTTTATCAAATCAAAATTCGTTTTATGAAAAACATTCTTCTTCAGGATGCAGATTATTTTACTATCTATCATCCAGGAGATTTAATGACAAGAGCTACCTCAGATACTTTTTCAATGGCTAATGTCTCAACTCATTTGATTTTTGGTTTGATTACTGTTATTTTAACGATTATTATGACGGCTATTTCAATGATTAATTTAGATCCACTCCTTACTCTATACTCGATTTTACCATTGCCTTTCATCTTTATTGTTGTAGTTACAATGAGACCTAAAATTAGTGATAATTGGCGACTCGTGCGTAAAAAAAATTCAATAATGGGAAATCTTGCGATGGAAAGTGTGCAACATGTCAAATTAATTAGAGCGTTTGTCAATGAAGAGGAAGATTATCAAAAATTAAAACATTCAGCTCAAGATTGTTATGATACAGAAAAAAAATCTGTTATGATGCAATCAACATTTGGACCTACTTTTCGTTTTTTCACTAACATTAGTCAATTGGTTGCCTATGGATATGGGGCTTACCTCATTATTAATCAAGAATTAACGGTTGGTGAATTGATAACTTTTAGCCTTTTGCTTGCTCAATTTTCGGGTCCAATGATGCAACTTGGCAATCAAGTAGCACAATTTACGCAAAGTGCGATTTCGTTTGATCGTGTGACAGAAGTTTTGCAAGCCAAACCAGAAATAGTTGATCGTGATAAGGCTATAAGTATAAATAGTTTTGAAAAGATTGAATTTAGCAAGTATACTTTTTCTTATCCTAAAACGGATTTAGAAATTTTAAAAGGCCTTGATTTAAATATTATCAGTGGTAAATCATTAGGAATTGTAGGAAAAACTGGTAGTGGAAAAAGTACACTTATTAGACAACTTTTGCGACGTTTTCCCGTTAATGATGATGATAGTTTAAAAATAGATGGTGTATCCATTAATGAATATAAAAAATATGATATTCGCAAATTAGTGGCTTATGTCCCTCAAGAGCATTTATTATTTGCTAGAAGTGTGAAAGATAATATTTTGATGGGGAAAATAGAGAATGCTCATATTGATTTAAATTATGCTATCAAAATGGCTGATTTTGAAAAAGATTTAGTTTTTTTAGAAGATGGACTAGACACAATTGTTGGAGAATATGGAGTAACCTTATCTGGTGGACAAAAACAAAGGTTATCTATTGCAAGAGCTTTGATGAAAGATGCTCCTATTTTAATTCTTGATGATTCTCTCAGTGCTGTTGATGGTACTACTGAGGCTAATATTATTCAAAATTTAAAAGAAATTAGAAAAAATAAAACGAATATTATTGTTGCTCATCGTCTAACAGCGGTTGAAGATTGCGATGAAATTATTGTAATGGACAATGGGAAAATTGTTGAGAGAGGAACTCATGAAGAATTAATGGATAAAAAGGGTTGGTACTTTGAACAATATGTTATTCAAGAAATGGGAGGTAAAACCCATGCGTAAAAAAGTAAGTGAACAACAAATAAAAAATAAAAAAACTTTTGATAAATATTATAATTATTCTGCAGAAGTTGTTTTGAAACGAGTATTAAAGTATGCTTGGAAAAGTAAAACGTTAATTATTTTATCACTTTTATTTTTAGTTGGATATACTTATTTGGAGTTATTACAGCCAAAATTGATTAATACTGTTTTAGATGATCATTTATTAGGTGTACAAACAGTATGGGAAAAAGTTGATGATGGAAGTGTAAGTTATAATGGAAACAAATATGAAAAAGTATCAAAAGATGATCTTGATGAAAGTTCAGAAGTGATTTCGATTTTATATCTTGATGGAAAATATTATGTTTCGAGTGGTATGTATAGTAGTAGTCATGTAACTGAATATGATGAAGAAACAGATGAATTAATTTTAAATGATGGAACTAGAATTCAGACAACCATTCTTTCCAAAGATGATTTAAAGAAATTTTATCAGCCAAGTATATCGCCCATTATTCAATTACTAGTTATTTATGGTACTTTGACGATAATAATTATTATTTTTAGATATTTTCAACATGTTTTCTTTTTGACCGCATCAATGAGGCTTACTCTTGATATTCGAAATGATGCTTTTAGTAAGTTAAATAGGTTACCAATGAAGTATTTTATTTCAGAACCAAGTGGTAAAGTTGTAACTAAGATTACGAGTGATTCAGAAGGAGTTAGAGGACTTTACCAAGTCATTTTTTCTATTTTAACAGCTGCTATCTCATTAATCATGGTTTATGTTGAATTATTTAAAGTGAATTGGATGTTATCGCTTTTAACTCTTCTTGCAACTCCTTTAATTCTTTTATGGATGACTGTTTATCGTAGGGTGAATAATAAATATCATCATCGAATTAGAGAAATGAATTCAATTATCAATGCTGCAATGGCTCAGTATGTTGATGGAATATCAATAATTCAACAATTTAACAAAGAAGAAACAATGACAACTGAATATGATGAATTATTAATTACGAATTATGGTAATAAGATGAAAGCATTGAAAATCAATTCTATTTTTGGAGGCGAACTTTTATTATTAATTCAAAATGGCTTATTAGCCTTAATCATTTATTATTTTGGTCGCCAATTTTTAAGTGCAGAAGGAGCAATAACAGCAGGTGCTCTATATTTATATGTAACCTACATTACAAAAATTTTTGATCCAATTAGAGAAATCTTTGCTAATCTAAATTCACTTGAAGATTCTTTTGTGGCATCAAGTAGAATTTTTGATTTATTAGATCAAGAAGAAGATAAATATTTAGGGTTTAATGAAAGACCTAATTTTAAAGGAGACATTAAATTTATTGATGTTAGTTTTGCTTATGATGAAAGTGATGTATTAAAACATATCAATATGCATGTCAAACCAGGGCAATTTATAGGGCTTGTTGGGCATACAGGTTCTGGTAAATCAACGCTAATGATATTACTTCAAAGATTTTATGATTTAGTTGATGGTAAGATTTTAATTGATGATGTTGACTTTATGAATTATACAAAACAAGAAGTTAGAAGTAATATTGGTTATGTATTACAAGAGCCAGCACTATTTAGTGGTACGATTAAATCAAATATTACGTTTGGTATTGATGCTTCTGATGATGAAGTGGAAAGAGTACTAGAAATGATAGGGGCTAAAAAATTTGTTAAAGATTATCCCGATGGTATTCATACTAAATTGGAATATTTAGGTAGTAATTTATCAACTGGAGAAAAACAATTGATATCCTTTGCAAGAATTTTATTAAGAAATCCTGCTATTTTAATATTAGATGAGGCTACGGCTAATATTGATACTGAAACTGAGATTCTAATACAAAATGCTTTAAAGGTTTTAGCTGCTGGTAGAACCACTTTTGTGGTTGCACACCGACTTTCAACAATTAGATATGCTGATAACATTTATGTATTAGATGATGGAAAAATTGTTGAATCTGGTACTCATGATGAATTATATAATAAAAATGGGAAGTATCGAGCAATGTATGAAGCTCAATATAGTAATCAAAAGGAAAAAGTAGCGTAGATACAATCTACGCTATTATTATTTTTAAATACATTGCTAAATAAAATAAATTATGATAGAATAAAAATAAATTTAGTAAATATAATTAAAGGAGAATATAAAATGCATCTGTTGAAACATTTTATAACAATTACTAAACATCGTCATAAAGTTATGAAATATTGCTTCAAAATTGGTCTTTATAAACAGGGTTTACTCCATGATTTTTCCAAATATAGTTTTGTTGAATTTTTCAATGGAGCAAAGTATTATAAGGGAACAAGGAGTCCAATTAGTGAGGAAAGAAAAAAAATAGGATTCAGTAAAGCATGGTTACATCATAAAGGACGTAATAAACATCATCCTGAATATTGGCTTGATTTAGATTTAAATGATAAAATCTACAAACCAGTTCCTATGCCTAATAAATATATTTTTGAAAGTTTTTGTGATCATTTAGCAGCATCTAAAGTTTATAATAAGAAAAAGTTTAAACCCCAAATGGTTTGGGATTATTATTATAATAAGGAAAGATATTATCTTCCTATACATGATAAAACGCGAGAAAAATTTGAATTTTTATTAAAAATTTACCTTGAAAAAGGAGAAAAAGAAACTTTTAAATATATGCGAAAAGCGTTAAAAAAAGAAAAATCTAAGGAGAATGATGTATGAATGCAAAAATTAATATAAAAGATAGTATTTTAGAAACAAATCGTTTAGTGTTACGTCCCTTTAAAAGAAGTGATTTAGATGATTTTTATGCATATGCAAAGGTTTGGGGTGTTGGTCAAATGGCAGGATGGCTTCCCCATCAATCAATTAAACAATCACAAGAAATTTTAGAAAAATTTATTGAGGGAGAGAAAACTTTTGCAATTGTATATAAAAACAATCATAAAGTAATTGGATCAATTGGAATTGAGAATTTAAGAAATATTGATGAAGAAAAATTGAAAAAACTAAAAGGAAGAGAACTGGGATTTGTTTTATCTAAAGAATATTGGGGTTTAGGAATCATGCCAGAAGCAGTAAAAAAAGTGATTGACTATTTATTTCATGATTGTAATTTAGATTTTATTACATGCTCATATTTTATTGACAACAATCAATCAAAAAGAGTTCAGGAAAAGTGTGGATTTAAATTTTTAAAAAAAGTTATTCTGCCAACTCAAATGCAAGAAGAAAAAGAAGGAAATTTAAATATTATATATAAAAATGATATTGTATCTTAAATAAGATAGTTATATTAATTGAAAAAAACTTTCAAATATTGTATAATAGATGATAGTTTAAAGATATAAAGGAGCGAACCTATGAAATATTGTAGTAAATGTGGAAAAGAATGTCAAGATAATGCTTCATTTTGTGAAAATTGTGGTCAAAAATTAACTTTTCAAAATTCATCATCAATTGAATATAGCGATAAATCGAAATTGGCGTGTGGGTTACTTCAAATATTTCTAGGAGGACTCGGGGTTGGACGTTTTTATTCTGGACATACTGGTATTGCGATTGCACAAATTTTAGTCACAATATTTACTTTCGGAATTGGTTCAATTTGGGGATTGATAGATGGAATTGTTATCCTTTGCAATGATAAGTTTACGGATTCAAAAGGTAAAATGATGAAAGATTAAAGCCACAAAGCATTAGAATTCTAATGCTTTTTCTCTTGTTTAAAATGAAAGCAATGATGATAAGAAAATGTTAGGAGTAAGATGATGAAACCAGTAGGATTTAAAATTATAAATAATGATGCATATTTAAATGGTTATAAATTAGAAGATTTAGCAAAAAAATATACAACACCATTATATTTAGTAGATGAATTTAGTGTTAGAGAAGCAATTAGGGATTATCAAAAATATTTTAGGGGTCAAAATTTTAAATCTACAATTGTTTATGCTTCAAAGGCTTTTTTAGTACCAAAAATGGCACAAATTATTAATGAATATAACTTATATATGGATGCGGTTAGTATGGGGGATTTATACGTAGCTTTAAATGCTAATTTTCCTGCTAACCATTTGGTATTTCATGGTAATAATAAATCAAAAGAAGAATTAATTTTTGCAATTGAAAATAAAATTGGATTAATTGTTGTAGATAATTATTATGAATTAAAGAACTTAATCCAATTATGTGAAGAAAGAAAAATAGTACAAAATATTTTATTTCGTGTAAATCCAGGTATTGATGCGCATACACATCAATATATTCAAACTGCTAAATTTACTTCTAAATTTGGTGAAAGTATTTATGATGAAAAAACGATAGATAATATCATGAAAACCATAACTACGACCAAATCCTTAAATTTATTAGGGTTTCATGCTCATATTGGTTCTCAAATACATGAAATGGAAGCTTTTAAAATGGAAATTGATAAAATGATTAAATTTCAAATGGAGATTGCTAGTAAATATAAGTATTCTTTACCACTTTTAAATTTAGGTGGAGGATTTGGTATAAAATATGAGTATCAAGAAAAAAGTCTATCTATTAAAGATATGATGTCTGGTTTAAGTCAGAAATTAGATGACATGTTGGTTTCTAATAATATGATTAAAGAGGTGATGATTGAACCTGGACGCTCAATTATAGGACCAGCAGGGATTACTTTATACGAATGTGCACAAATCAAAAAAACATATGGGGGTAAAAATTATTTATTTGTAAATGGTGGTATGACTGATAATATTAGACCTGCACTTTATCATGCGGTATACGAATGTGATATTGTAAATAAAATGAATAATCAGAAAGAAATTTTAGTAGATGTTGTAGGGAAGTGTTGTGAATCAGGTGATATCATTAGGCATAATGTCTTAGTACCTCATATTGATAGTGGTGATATTATGGTTGTTTACGCAACAGGAGCATACAATTATTCGATGTCATCAAATTATAATAATTTATTCAAACCGGCTGTTGTTTTGTTGGGAGAAAAACCGATAATTATTAGCCGAAAGGAAAATATAAATGATTTAACTAGATTGTTTAAATAACATATTAAAAACATATAAAGGATGAAAAATTATGAAACAAAGTAAAAAAGGAATAAAGTATATTGGCTACTTGGTCATCAGATATTTACCAATGTTAATAATTATAATGTTGATGTCAGGTATTGATTCAGCTACTTATACTTATGTTTCAATGTTTATAAAATATATAATATCAGTTTTAGAAAATGATGCCACATCTGTAAATAATTTGCCACAGTTTGTAATTGATATTTTCAATCAAGGTGAAACTAAAATTCAAATGATAACATATGCGGCAATCGGACTTTTTCTATTTCAATTCGCTAGAGGTGTTTTTAAATTTTTGATGGGATTCTATCGTCAATTTTTTGGTGAAACACTTGCTAAAAAAATAAGGAAAGATATGTATGCACATATTCAATCTTTACCATATAGTTATCACAATAATGTTGATACGGGTGATTTAATACAACGATGTACAACTGATAATGAGACAATTAGAAACTGTTTATGTTCGCAACTTCCTGAATTAATATCAATTTTTGCGGTACTGATTACAGCAGTTTTACAAATGATTAGAATCAATCAAATCTTAATGTGGGTATCTTTAATCATTGTTCCACTTGCGGCAATTACATCAATTGTCTTTTGTATCTATGTTGAGAAAAAATTTACTGAAATAGAAAAAGAAGAAGCGAAATTGATGTCTATTATTCAAGAAAATATTGCAGGAGTTAGAGTGGTTAAAGCTTTCGCCAATGAATTTTTTGAAAAAGAAAAATTTGAAAAACAAAATGATATTTACTCTGCCAAAAATTTGAAATTGAATAAGATTTCAGCTATCTTTTGGGGAGTAAGTGATGCTTCTACTTTAATACAATACTTGATTACAATGGCAACCTCAATTTTT
>ULNE01002619.1_pt1 | contig 50273 bp, 94 predicted proteins | sample 1951831 | NCBI WGS metagenome assembly ULNE01 (sample SAMEA4835568, study PRJEB28245) | human gut metagenome | biome: gut microbiome; material: fecal sample | place: Denmark | collected 2008 | reverse complement strand
TATTGAAAAAAATTATAAAAATTTGCTATATGCGCTTGATTATATATGTATTACATAGTATAATATACTTGTAAAGAGAAGAGGGCAAACCCCTAAAGGAGATCAATTATGACAGACGAAGAACTATTACATAGAATGACGTTCAAAGAAGTAAATGAAATTAGAAAAGACTTGCAAGATAAGTTAGAAATGGTATTATTTAAAAATAATCTTGGAATTAGAATTGCAAGGGTGCAGTTTGAAGATGAAAAATTAAATATCAATCAAATTTACCCTGTAGAGTTTAAACTAACAATTATGAGTATTGTTGGATTAGATACCTACGCTATGAGAAGACTTACAAATGCATTAAATGAAATTCGTGCAGAAATAGAAGTAGTAAATAAAGAGTACGAAGGATATACTTTTGTATTTTAGGAGTGTTAAATCACTCCTTTTATTTTTTCTAAAAAAGTTTAAAAAAGGCTTGATTATATGTAGTACATATAGTATAATATACTTGTAGAAAGAAAAGGGTAACCCCCTAAGGAGAAAAGAATATGAATACTTACAGAGTTAATAATGATTACATCATGGTAGTAGGAGAAGGAAAAAAAGAAAACGCAGACATCTTATGTTGTTTATATGATTTAAGTGTTGGTAAGAAACCAACATTAAATACATTAGATTATTTAAAATTAATTCCTAATTTTGAAATAATTAATTTTAATGAAATCAAAAATAAAAACTTTGATGGAAGATTATGTTGGATAATTCAAAGTGGAATCGCATTTATTGCTGATACTCATACATATGTTGAAATCCTTAAAAATGAGGATTTGAAAGAAATCAAACCTTTCAATGTAGTAAAAACTTATAGTGATGTTGGTAGCGTAAAAATTGGAAATGATAGTTTTCAATTTAATATTCCTAATGGTTATGGAGATGGATATACAGATGTATTGATTTCTGATACACCAACAGAAGCACCAACCAATGCTGAATATGTTATGCATATTGATGGAGATTTCAATATTTACTCATATGATTGTGATGCAAGTGATATAGCACATACATTACATGGAGCATATTATGTATTTTCACAAAGAGATGTCAAAGCATCTCATGGAAAAGTGTGGTTTATAAAAGAGTGATAGCACTCTTTTATAACTGCAAAAAGATTAAAAAAATTTAAAAAAAGTATTGACTTTTCTATGTATTACATATTTAATTATAAATGTAATAAGAGAGAGGTAAACAAAATGGAAAAAGTAAGAATGAATAAAATCTGTTATCATGAGTACACAATAGAGAAAATGAGCAAAACAAGAGAATTCTATCATTTCAATGATAGAAATTCTAAAGGAGAAAGAATTGAAATTGAATTTACAAAGATTGAAAATGACTACAAAGGACATTTGATAAACCTATGGTATAAAGAAGGTTTTATTAAAGAAAAATTAGAAAATTATTGGCATGTTGAAGTATATGTCTATGATGAAAAAGGAAATTGTTGTGGAAAGTATAATCCACAAATTTTAACACATGGAACAAAAATCAATTTTGATTGGATTCTTGAAGCAACAAAAGAAAATAAAAAACGAATTTTAAATGAAATCATAAAAAGAACTTATGATTGCGAAATTAAAAACAAATAAAAATCAAGTGAAGCGATAACACTTAAAACACTCATTATAAAAGGAGGAAAAAGAAGAAATGAAAATTACAAACAAAATGGGATTGCCTAAACCTCTTGTTGATGCAGTTACAAGGGAATATGAGTATAAGCCTAAGCAATACAGCGTTACGGCTTTACTAAAAGGTGCGTGTCAAAATGTACTTGAAAGAAGATATGCGAATTGCATTGAACAAGATGTATCTGATATGATATGGGCGATTTTTGGTAGTGCCGTTCATAGTATTCTTGAGAACTCTCAAGAAGAGGATTTTCAATTAAAAGAGAATTATCTTATTGTTGACATCAACGGATATAAATTAAGTGGAATCTTTGATTTATATGATGAAGAAACTAAAACAGTAACTGATTATAAAACTGCATCATGTTGGAAGGTAATTTATAATGACTGGGAAGACTATAGAAAGCAGTTATTGATGTATGCATGGATGCTTAAAAAAATCGGTTTTGAATGTGATAAAGGCGAAATAGTCGCTTTCTTAAAGGATCATTCAAAAACAAAAGCAAAACTTGATAGCAGTTACCCTCAACTACCTGTTTATAAAGTGCAATTTGAATTTACTGAAAAGGATTTTGAATATATTGAAAAATGGATCATTGAAAGATTTATTGATATTTCAGTTGCAGAAAATACTGATACAGAAAAATTAGAACCATGCAATGAGGAACAAAGATGGTTTACAGGCAATAAATATGCAGTGATGAAAAAGGGCAGTAAAAGAGCAATGAGAGTAGTTGACAGTGAAGAAGAAGCAATAAATTACATGGATTGGAAAGGAGTAAATGACGATAAACATTACATAGAGAAACGTGAAGGAGAAAACAAGAAATGTGAAGAATACTGCAATGTTGCTCAATATTGCCCATTCTATAGAAAATTAAAAGGATTAGATGAAGGAGAAAAAGAAAATGATTAAAAGACAGGATTTAATTAATGATATTTTAGATGTATATGATTATATTGATGTATTAGAAATGGAAAACGAGAAGTTGCAGAATGCCGTTCCTAAAATTAGAAGCGCAGAAAAAAGCGTATCTTCTATTGATAAAATTATGATTGAAAAAGGTAAAGAAGAAATCTTTAAAGATGTTTTTAGAAATTGGAACAAGGTGAAGTGCAATTATAACGAAGATACGGAAAAATATGAGTTTACACCATTCAATAAATGGCTTAAACATAAACTTGAAATGGACTATATGCCTAAAACCCTTTCATTTGAAGATTTTGTTTGTTACTTTAAACATGAACTACAAGAAAAATATACAAAAGAAAAAGAAGAAGCATTAAAAGAAGCAAAGGAGAATGAGTAATGGAGGAAAAAATCAGTATTTTTTCTAAATTGTTATCAATTCAAAATGAGTTAAAAGCACCAAAGAATCAATATAATAAATTTGGAAAATATAACTATAGAAGTTGTGAAGATATTTTGGAAGCAATCAAGCCGTTATGCTTGAAATATGGAGCAGTGTTATTGGTTGATGATTATGTTGAACAGGTAGGAGAACGCTTTTATATTAAGGCAAAAGCAAGTCTTATTGATATTGAGACAGAACAAGAAATATATGCTTGTGCATATGCTAGAGAAAGCGAAAGCAAAAAAGGTATGGACAGCGCTCAAGTGACAGGTGCAACGAGTTCATATGCTAGAAAATACGCTTTGAATGGTTTATTCTGTATTGACGATACAAAAGACGTTGATACTCAAGAATATCAAGAAAAAAAGCAGATGAATAACAATCAATCAAAAAACGTTGATAATTTTGAAAGAGTAAAAAATGCTAACTATTATGAGCAAGTAGGAATTGAGCAAGCAACATTATTAGGTGAAATTGATAAAAGATTAGAGGAGTTGCTTAAATTAGGTGTTGATGTAAAAAGCGAAGGTGCATTGCATTTTATCAATAAGTTTAATAATGGCAAAAATGATATTAATACAATGACACAAGCAGAAAGATTTAACTATAAGAATGTATTGGATAAGATGATTGAAATTAAAATGAAGGAGGATAAGAAATGAGCATAAACAGAGTAGTTCTTTTAGGTAATATGACTAAAGATCCAGAACTAAGAAGAACAGGAAGTGGAAAAGCCGTAACAAATTTCACATTAGCATTGAATAGATATAACAATGATGATGCAGATTTCGTTGGCTGCGTATGTTGGGAAAAGATTGCAGAAAATACTGCTCAATACTGCAATAAAGGATCAAAAGTAGCAGTTGAGGGAAGTATTCAAACAGGCTCATATGTTGACAGAGACGGAAATAATAGAAAGACAGTAAATGTATTATGTAATAGAGTTGAATTTATCAATACAAATAAATCTAGCAATATCCCACAAGTTAATAATCAACAGCCACAAATTAATAATAATTATCATAATTCTAATGAGTATAATAACTTAGATGATTCCATTAACTCATATGAATTAGATGATGTTGATATTCAATTTTAATGAAAAGTTTATTAAAATTAATAGTAATTAATGTTGCAATTGGAATATTCATGTTTGTATGCTATTTTGCTGAATATTCCATTATCAACATTATTTATAGATATGCTATTAATTTGCTGAATATTGAATATAGCAAAACGATAAGCATTATATTATTTATTGTTTTTATGAGGGTTGTTGATACATATGATAAAAATTAATGGAAATTATATAAAAAAAGAATATGATGAAATGGGGAACGTTGAGATAACATTCTCCTTTCAACATTTTTATGATAAAAAAAAGGCTGATGAACTTAAAGAAGGGCTTTATTGTTTAGAAATTAAAAAACCAAAGTCTAAGCGATCATTGAATCAGAACGCTTATATGTGGGCAATTATCCATGAAATAGCACAAGAACTGCAACAAGATGATATGGAGATATACATATCAGCATTAGAACAGGCAAACGCTAAATATGAATATGTTATGGGATTAGAAACTATTGAAAATGAGTTGAAAAAATCATTTAGAGCAGTAAAGGTTGTAAGACCAGAGATTTACAAAGGAAAAAAGATGATTGTTTATAAGTGTTTTGAAGGGTCTAGCAAATTTAATACGCAAGAATGCAATAAATTAATAGATGTATTGCTAAGTTGGTGCAGTGAATTAGACATTAAGATGGAGACTGATATATATGAGGTATAAGAAGAACACTATAACTTACGCATTATATATTGATGATGATTTAAAAATAGAAGGAAATGCATATGATATAGGGAATTATCTAGGAATAAAACCTATAAGCGTATATGGGCTATATAAAAGATATAGGAAAAAAATTAAACCTAGAAAATATCGAAATTTAAAAATAGTAAGGACGGATATATATGGAGATGAATAAGGAAGATAAAATAGTATTTGATGATGATGTTTTAAAAAAAGTAATTGAACATTATGGCAATGATTATATGATGGTTGTTGCAATGGAAGAAGCAAGCGAACTTGTGCAAGCAATATCAAAAATCTATAGATATGGAGTAACACTTGAAGCAGTAAACCATCTAAATGAAGAAATCGCAGATGTTTTGATCGTTATTGAGGAATTAAAGAAAATTGGCTTTGCTTATGAACCATCAATCAAAGAATGGATTGAAAGCAAGCAAAAAAGAAGTATGGAAAGGATTAGAAAATGATATTTATTTTTTTAACGTTTATGATTATATTATGGATTATTATGCTATCTAATTAGGAGGTAGAAAAATGATTGATTATATTTTGATTGCATTATTAATATTTATTGGCATTGCATCTCTTGTTAACTCATACCTATATCAAAAGATAAGAAAAGAATATCATGAAATGCTGATGAAGGAATATTTAAAGCAGAATGAAAAAAAGATATAGTTTTTAAATAAAATAGAAGGTGTATTTAATATGCAAGAAATATGGAAAGATATTGAAGGATATGAGGGATTATACCAAGTTAGTAACTTTGGAAGAATTAAAAGTTTAATACATTATGATGTAGAAAATGGTTATAAAAAGAAAGAACACATTATAAATGGATGGATAAATAGAGGATATATGTCAGTAAGTTTATCAAAAAATAAAAAGCACAAGAATTTTTATATTCATAGATTAGTTGCAATAGCATTTGTTGAAAATAAAAATAATAAGCCTTTTATAAATCATATTGATTATAATCCATTAAATAATCATGTTAATAATTTAGAGTGGTGTACTCAAAAAGAAAATGTTAATTGGTCAAAAATACATATGAAAAAACCTAGAAAAAAACACAAGAAATCAAATACAGGAGAAAAATATATATATCAAAGAAAAGATAATGGCTTATTTAGAGTATGTATTCGTGGATATTCAAAAGAATATTGTTTCAAAACATTATCAAGTGCAATAAAAAAGAGAGATGAATTATTAAATGAAATCAATTTTGCAAGATGAAAAGAAATGTTATATAACAGGCTCAACAAATAACTTACATAAGCATCATGTATATATGGGTTCAGATAGAAAAAAAGCAGATAAATGGGGCTGTTGGGTATGGCTAAGAGCAGATTGGCATAACATGAGTAGTTATGGAGTACATTTTAATAAAGATTTAGATTTAAGGTTAAAAAGAGAGATGCAAGAAGCATTTGAAAAAAAATTTAGCCATGAAAAATTCATGGAAGTTTTTCACAAGAATTATTTATAAATCGCTTATATTTTCGATTCTAAGAGGTTTTTATGTTTACATGAGTATTTCATCATAAATATAAAAAACTCTTTTTATTTAATAAAAAAACATAGAAAGAAGTGATATTATGCAAAAGTTTATTATAAACGGAAGATTAAATGGCTTGAATGAGTATACAAACAAGAATAGAAGGAATCCATACGCAGGAGCAAAGATGAAAAAAGACAATGAAACTATTGTTATTTATTATATTAAACGTTTTAAACTCAAGAAAGTTGATAAATACCCTATCAAAATTAAAATTGATTGGTATGAGAAGAATAGAAAAAGAGATATAGACAATATTACATTTGCAACAAAATTTATTTTAGACGGCATTGTTAAAGCAGAAATCATGCAAAATGATAGTCAAAAATACGTTAATGAGATTGAACACCATGTTTATATTGATAAAGACAATCCAAGAATAGAAGTTTCATTAATTTATTGATTTTGTCTTGAATAAAATTAAAATATTATTATAATTATATGTAGAAAAATATAGAAAAGGAGTTAGAAGAATGGAAGAATATTCAGTTATCAGAATTAAAGAAAGCACTAAGAAACTAATTGACAAGGAAAAACAGGAAACAGGTAAATTACTATGGTTTATCGTTGATGAAGCAATAAAGCAATATGTTTCAAATAATGATAACGAGTAAAAGGAGCGTAAAAAAATGGCGGTAATTAGAACTATCAAAAATGATAATTATACAACAATGAGCAATTATCATTTAAAAGATAAGGAATTATCCTTAAAAGCAAAAGGTTTATTGAGCATGATGCTATCATTTCCCGATGAGTGGCATTATTCCGTTAAAGGATTAAAAGGTATATGCAAAGAAAGTGTCAATACCATAAACGGAATATTAAACGAATTAGAGGAAAAGAACTATTTAGTTAGGAGAAGAAAATATTTAAATGGGAAAATTAGTGAATGGGAGTATGTAATATTTGAAACAAATAAAAATCATGATACAGAGTTACTACATCTCAAAAATGAAGATATAGAAAATGAAGATATTGAAAATGTAGATATAGAAAATGTAGATATAGAAAATGAAGACGTATATAAATATACTAAAGGATTAAATACTAAAGTATTAAATACTAATAGATTAAATACTAAAGGATATATTGTTCAAAACGATTTAGAAAATCATTTTGAACCATCAGTTATTCAACTAACGCTTAATGATAAAACCTTATATGATGTTAGTGAAAATGATTTTAAAGAATACGAGGAACTATATCCTAATGTTGATATCATGCAAGAACTAAGAAAGATGAAAGGTTGGCTAAATGCGAATCCTACAAAAAGAAAAACTAAAAGAGGTATTAAAAGATTTATAAACAGTTGGTTATCAAGGGAACAAGATAAGCCAAAACCTAATAATATTTATAATAATGTTAATATTTCAAATAATATCAAAGAAAAACCAACTCCAAAATGGGTTGAGAAACAAAAAGAAAAAGAAAAAAAGCAAAAAGAAATAGGATATACAACAAAAGAATTATTGGAAATGTATGATAAACAGATTGAAAGTGGCTCAACAGATTTAGCAGAACATACATCTAACTTATTTAAAGAATTAAACGGTTGGAGTATTAAAGAATATAGAAAAAGTGTTGAAGAACTAAATCAAATTATGGAGCAGAATGGATTTTAAAAAGGAGAATGGATATATGAAACTTAAAAATCTAGAAGATATGGTTTTAAAAATCATGCAGAGATATGAAGCAACAAGAAGTGATGATTTTGTTTTAATTTATACAGTTTATAGAGAAATGGCAGTAGATGCGGAAATTCTTTTTAATATTCCGTTAACAGATAGTTTTTCCGACATGATGTTGAATCATAAGAAATATGGATTTCCTTCCTTTGAATCAGTAACGAGAACAAGAAGAAAGATTTTTGAAACACACCCCGAACTAAAACCAAAAAAAATCACTAAAGAAAGAAAAAAAGCAGAAGAAGAATATAAGGAGTATTCTAAATCATGAAAAACGATATTAAAAAATTCAATCCTTTAAATGTCAGCAGTAAATTCGCTATTTGTGGATTGCCAATAAGAATTGATTCTTATAAAACCTGTTCTTTTGGGTGTAAATACTGCTTTGCAGAAAATAGAAAAATTATGGAGTATGAGAAGAAAATTCAAGTGGCAAATATTAATCAAGTAAAAAATAAACTAAAAAAAGTATTTGATGATAGAAATGTTGATAAAACAAATTTCCTAGAAACATTGATTGCTGAAGGTATAACTTGGCATTGTGGAGGAATGAGCGACCCATTCCAACCATGCGAAAAAAGGTTGCAAATCACAAAGCAAATATTAGATATTACAAATAAATATGGAATCCATATTTTATTCTCAACGAAAAGCAATACAACGTATAACTGCGACATTAGACCAGATTTACATAGTTTTCAATTAAGTGTAACAAATACTGAAAACTTAAAAAATATTGAACCTAATGTTCCGAGCATTGAAAGTAGATATAAATTCTTTATGGAATTAAAAAATAAAGGGTTTAAAGTTGGCATAAGAATACAGCCGTTTATACCTAATATCTCAACATTGAAAATAGTTGAAATGTTTAAAGATGCAGATAACTTCACATTAGAAGGAATTAAAATAGTTCCTCAAAACAAAGAATGCAAAGAATTTATTTTAAAAGAAATGAATTTAAAAAAAGAAGATTTTACGCAGATGGGATTATTGAATTTAAAACCAACAATCAGATTAGAATTATATAAAACATTTATTGAATATTTTAAAAAAAATAATATCCCATTCTCAATAGCAGATAATGATTTACATTTTATAGGAACTAACAAGTGCTGTTGTGGTGATAGATTGGTGCATAAAAGCACATCATTCAACAATACGGCAATGATTAAGAAATATGGAGAAGATTATGCAAAAGAACAGTTAGATGAAGAATTATTTGATTGTGGTGTTCGTGATTGTAAATGTAATCAACTATTTACCTCAAACAGGCAAGAAGGCTGTACAAGCGTTCAAGATTTCTATGATAAAAGATTTTACAGAAAAACAAGCCCATTTTCTCCAAAATTTCAATATAAGGAAGATGATGAAGAAAAAGAGCAAATAGAACAGATAAGTATGTTTGATATTTAGTGTTCTAAAACAGAACGGAAAAATGAAGCCTTTTAAGACTTCTTTTTCGTCCTCATATGGTATATAATCAAAATGAAATATAACTGAAAGGAGATTTAAAAATGGAAATTATTGAATTAAATATTGATGATTTAAAAGCATATGAAAACAATCCAAGAAATAATGATGAAGCCGTTGAATACGTTAAAAAAAGCATCAAAGAATTTGGAATGAAAGTTCCTTTAGTTATTGATAAGAATAACGTTATTGTAACAGGTCATACGAGATTAAAAGCATGTAAGGAATTAGGTTATAAAAAGATTCCTTGCATTGTTGCTGATGATTTAAATGAGGAGCAAATAAACGCTTTTAGATTGGTGGATAATAAAACAAATGAATTTGCATCATGGGATTTTGATAAATTAGAAGAAGAATTAAGTTTAATATCTGATATTGATATGAATGACTTTGGTTTTGAAAGCGCAGAAGATATTGATATTGATGCATTTTTTAGTGATGCAGAACCTACAGAAAGCAAGGAAGAAAAGAAGAAAACTATTAAATGTCCTCATTGTGGAGAAGAGATAGAAATATGATTATCTATCTAAGTGGACAAGGTGGGATATTTAATCAATCTTACGAAAAGTGGAAAAGGACTAAAAAAAATATGGATATGTACTTAGTGATAAGTGGAGAGACAGGAAACCCTCAAATATGTAAGGAAAAATTAGATATGGAAATATATTTAGCAGGTTCAGAAGCACAAGCAAAACAAATGAATGAGGATAATAAAGATAATTTATTTAAAGGAACAAATGTATTGCAATCATATTATTATTGTAACGAATTTACTGAAAAAGTAGTTATACCATCATGTGATAGTTTTATGTTGGATAGTGGCGCTTTTACATTTTTCTCAAGTGGGAAAAATGTAGATTGGAATGATTATATAGAAAAGTATGCTGACTTTATAGTAAGAAATGATGTTAAACTATTTTTTGAATTAGATATTGATGTTTTAATTGGATATGAAAATGTATTGCGTTTAAGAAAAAAATTAGAATCATTAACGCATAGAAAATGCATACCTGTTTGGCATAGGTCAAGAGGATTAGACGAGTTCATCAAAATGTGCAAAGAATATGATTATGTTGCATTAGGTGGAATAGCAATAAAAGAGATAAGCAGAAAAGAATATAAATATTTCCCAAAATTAATTAAAATAGCACATGATAACGGAGCAAAAATTCATGGACTAGGGTTTACTAGTTTAAACGGAATAACTAAATATCATTTTGATAGCGTTGATAGCACATCATGGGTTAGTGGAAACAGATTTGGAAAAGTTTATAAATTTAACGGAAAAACAATGGTATGGTATGACAAAAAAGAAGGTCAGCGTTTAGCAGATAGCAGAAAAGTAGCAGTTCATAATTTTAAGGAGTGGGCTAAATTTGCTGAATATGCTAAAAATAATTTATAAAAGCATTTAGATGAAAAAGGAGAAAAATATGTATTATGTTAAAAAAAGAATTGAAGTAAGTGCTAGTCATAAACTTAACTTAAGTTATGAAAGTAAATGTGAAAATCTACATGGACATAATTGGATAATTGATATTTACATGAGAAGCGAAGAATTAAATAAAGATGGAATGGTAATGGACTTTACTCATATTCAAAAAGAAATCAAAGATAAATTAGACCATAAGAATTTAAATGATGTTCTTTCATTCAACACAACAGCAGAAAATATTGCAAAGTGGATTGCGGATACATTAGGAGAAAAATGCTATAAAGTTGATGTGCAAGAAAGCGAAAATAATATTGCAACTTATGAGGTAGAATAAAATGAAAGTTAATGAAATTTTTAAAAGCATTGACGGAGAAGGATTAAGAACAGGAGAATTAACAACTTTTATCAGATTAGCAGGTTGTAATTTAAGATGCTCATACTGCGATACATGTTATGCATTAAAAAATTCTAATGGAACAGAAATGTCTGTTGATGAAATTGTTAAAAGGGCAAAAAAATATGATTATAGAAACATCACATTGACAGGAGGAGAACCACTTATTAATAAAGATGTTGATGATTTAATTTCTAAATTATGTGAAAATGGGTTTTATGTAAATATTGAAACAAATGGAAGTGTACCTATTGATAAGTACATTTTAAATAAAAACATTCTTATTACAATGGATTACAAACTTCCTTCTAGTGGTGTTGAAAAAAATATGAATTTAAACAACTTAGAAAAATTAAGAGCAAATGATGTATTGAAATTTGTTATTGGAAAAGATGATTTTGATAAAGTTAAGCAGATAATTGAAAAATATAGAATCAAATCATATATTTATTTAAGCCCTGTCTTTGGTGAAATAGAACCTTTTGAAATAGTTGATTTTATGAAAATAATGCATACACAAGGAATTGATACGTCAAAAATGAGGGTGCAAGTTCAGTTGCATAAAATCATATGGAATCCAAACGAAAGAGGTGTTTAATATGGATAAGAAAAAAATTGAAAATGCAGTTAGAGAAATTCTTATTGCAATTGGAGAAAATCCCGATCGTGAAGGATTAATTGAGACACCAAAAAGAGTTGCCAAAATGTATGAGGAAGTGTTTGAAGGCATTCAATATTCAAATGAAGAAATTGCTAAAATGTTTGATAAAAAATTCAAGCAAGAAGGAAATGATTTAGTTTTAGTAAAAGATATCCCATGCTTTAGTTACTGCGAGCATCATATCGCATTAATGTATAACATGAGTATTAATATTGCATATATTCCAAATGGTTATGTATTAGGTCTTTCAAAATTTGCAAGAATTTCCGACATGGTCTGCAAAAGATTACAGTTACAAGAAAGAATTGGAACAGACATTGCAGATATTTTAGAAATGATATTAGGAACTGATGATATTGCAGTTGTAATAAATGGAGAGCATTCTTGCATGACTGCAAGAGGTATTAAAAAACCTAATACGAAAACAAGAACAGCAACATTGCGTGGAAGATTCAAAGAAAACGCTGAATTAAGAAATGAACTATATAATTTACTTTCTAAATAAAAAGATACTCAAAAGAGTATCTTTTTTTATAGAAAAAAGTTGAAATAATTGTTGACTATATATGTAATACATAGTATAATAAATATGTAAAGAAGAGAGGTAAACGAATATGAAAACAAACTTAGAAGAAATTATGAACGTAAGAAAAGGACTTGAAGGATATGTTGGTGAAGAATATGATTACAAACTATTCAAAAATTGTGAATGTATGCTTCACAACTTAAGAGAAAGAATGAGCCACGTTCTAGATGTTGCAATGCATACAGAAGAAAAAGAAGAACTAGAAAATGAATATTTGGAACTAGAAAAAGAATACAATGAACTGTATGAAGAATTAAAACCTTATATGTTAGCAGTATATGATGGATATAAAGAATACTCAGAACGTTGCTATTATAGATATAACAACGTAATTGATTATAGACATTGCGATGATTATTTTATGAATGAAATGGCAATAGAAATATTTAAGAACTAAAAATAAGTGAAGCGATAACACTTAAAACACTAATTTAAAGAAAGAAGGAAAGAAATATGGAATATAACAAAGAAAATTATATAGGAAGAAAAATCTTGCTTTTTCCAAATGATACATACAGTAAAAAGGTAGTTATCAAGAATGTAGATGATTTAGGATTTACTATATTGATAACAGAGGCAGAAAAAGAGTCTGGTTACGCAGTAGGAAGAACATATTTTATCAATCATGCTTCACATATTAAATTTTTATTTTTGGATTCATGATTTTAAAAGAATTGAGGTAAAAGAAAAATGGAAAAGACAATTAATTTTGAAGGCGATGTTTTAACACTTGTAATAGTAGAAGAGCCAAACAGTAATTGGGATATATACTATTGCGACAGAAACAAACAACTTTACTATATTGCAAAAAAGAAAGGTTGTGGAAGTGGTTGGTTCGGTGATCTATACCATTTAAAAAGACTTAAAATAAGATTTGGTTTCAGTTATGAAAGCATTACTGAAAAGGGTGTTGAATTGGGTATTGATAAAATTTTAGGAGAATAAAAAGATGAAAATTATTAATGATATAGTTGCTATGGATATGATCCATATTATAGATGATGTAAATATCCTATATGATGTTGATGTAAGAAAAATGCTTGTATTGGAGACAGTACAAGCATATAAAAGAAACTTAGAACGTGCTGAAAATTTGAAGGAATATAACGATATTCTTTCAGATTTTAGAAACATGCTAGTAGATGTTATTGAAGCACAAAAAAAATGTAATGAATAAAAAAAGAAAAAATTAAAACTTTCGCTTGTATATATGTATCACATATGCTATAATATATATATAGAAAGAGAGAGGTAAAAGAATATGACAAATTTAGAAATTGTTGAAAAAGAAGTGGTTGAAAGAGGATTCTTGACAGAAGAAGAATGTGGAAAGATAATTGGACAGTATGGAGAATTACCATACAAAACATATCAAGAATGGAAATATAGTGGTTATCAAGTAAAGAAAGGATCTAAAGCAGTTATAAAAACTAAACTTTGGAAGAAAGTAAAAAGCAAAAAGAAAGAGGAAGAAAGTGAAGATAAAGAAAACAATAAAAAAGTAAGTAACTTTATTATGGTTACTGCATCATTATTTGATTTATCACAAGTTGAAAAAATTGAAGCATAGGCATAATGCTTATGCTTCAAATAGTAAACAAGGAGAATGAAAAAAATGGAATTAAACGAAGTATTTACAGTTAAAAAAGGCAAAAGAACATTAAGATGGAAAATTGTTGAGCACCCATATTTTTATTGCTTAACACTTGTTAGAGACCACCCTTATTTAACAAGTGGTGAATGTTCAAAGGAAGATATGAAACATATGGGTGGGAGTTTTGAAACAATAGAAAAAGCGTATGAATGGGCACAATTAATGTCATGAGGGTGATAGCAATGAACACTCATAAAGCACTATACGCATATTATGAAAAAGATGAATTAAAGATAGTTGGAACTGCTAGAGAGTTAGCAAACTATTTAAATACGTCTATCTACAATGTAAGAAGAAGAGCAAGAAAAGAAAAGGATATTATAAAAGTTGGATATATAGGAGATGATGAATAATGAAAACGGAAATTCATAAAACTATTTATAGTTGTGACTGTTGTAAGAAAGAAGTGCAGTCTAAGGAAGATTTATGCGAATGTGTCATTCCCATGAGGTATTATGATGAATACGGAATACCACATGAACTAATTAACGGAGAAGTAGAACTATGTGAAGATTGTTATAAAAAATTAAATGATGTAATTAGAAAACATTTTCATGAATTTCATTATGTATTTTTTCAAGGTGTAAAAGGTTAAAGGAGATTAGTAAAAGTGGAAGTTGATGAAAATAGATTAAACAAACTTTTGAATGCTTTTGGTCATAACTGCGACTATTTGTATCAAGAAGTTTATAAAAAATACTGCTGTCATGGAATCATTAATAATGAACCTAATGAATGTAAAAATTGTAAATTTAAAAATAGCAAGTCAATAAAAGAATGGATTAGAAAGGAAAATTAATCTATCCTAGTGAAACTAGGTTGAAACTAAATGAATGGTGATATAGTTTCATAAAATCTATTTATCGTGGCTGAATAATAGCAAATTAATATATTAACCAATATCTAAGAATAGATTATTGGTTGATTAATTGGACAATGAATTTATTTTGATTGATAGGGTTGATTCTATCAAGAAAGTTATAAACAAATATGGAATTGAAAATTTTGTTATTTCATTTAGTGGAGGAAAAGATTCCACTGTATTATCAAAGTTAATTGATATTGCAATACCTAATAATGATATTCCAAGGGTATTCATAAATACAGGTATTGAATATAAAGCAATTGTTGATTTTGTGCATGAGAATATGAAAAAGGATAAACGATTTATTGAGATTAAACCATCAATACCTTTAAGCATGATATTTAGAAAATATGGTTATCCTTTTAAATCTAAGGAACATAGTCAATTAGTTCATTTATTTCAGCAAAACGGACATAGCAAAACAACTCTTAGATATTATAACCCTCCAGAAAATCGCAAGCGTTTTGGTTGCCCTAAAGTATTAAAATATCAATTTGAAGAAGGAACACAACTTAAAATAAGTGATAAGTGTTGCACTAAATTAAAAAAAGAACCATTTACAAAATGGCAAGAAGAAAATAGAAAACCTTATAAAATGACAGGAGAAAGACTTTCGGAGGGTGGTTTAAGAGCATCTCATAAAGGTTGCTTAGTTATTGATAAGAATAGCAAACTAAAGAAATTTAAACCATTGAATCCTGTCACTAGTGAATGGCTTGAATGGTTTATAAATGAGTATAAAGTTCAATTATGCAAATTATATGATGAACCTTATAACTTTAAAAGAACAGGTTGTTTAGGGTATCCATTTAATATTAATTTGCAAGATACATTAGATACTTTAGAAAAGACTTTGCCACTTGAGAAAAAGAAAGCAGAAGCAATTTGGAAAGAAGTATATCAAGAGTATAGGAAATTAAATTACAGATTAAAAAGGTAAATTATAATTATATTTAGCAATATATATTTAGCACTCATATTATTCTTAGTTGGTGGAGTTATTTTGCAATATGTACTAGCAGGAATATTATTTGTGATTAGTTGTGTTATTTATTTAATAGGTTCAATGATTAAGTTGCTTATAGAAGAACTAATAAATTGGATAAAAGAAAAGATAAAAAGTATTTTTAACGAGAATGAGTAAAAAGGAGCAAAGAAAATGAAAAATATAGTTATTAGAATGTTAAATGGAGATGAATACCACTTGCATAATACAAGAACAACAATTTTAATGACAAGAAATTTTGATGATATGAATTTTATTGAAATTGACAACGCTATTGCAAAAGAAATTATATATGTAAAATATTATTATAATTTCCGAAATGAACCTCCATTGAATTCAAAAGTAAAAGTATTATCAAGTGTTTCAATTAACTCTAATAATATTACATCAATAAATTATTTAGATGAGGAGTAAAAAATGATTAATTGCGAAAGATACATAGATGATATTTTAAAAACTAATAATTGTGATTTTGGATTTAATAAACGTGATAGAAAAATTATAAAATGTGATGCAAAATATTGTGATGAATGTTTATTCAATCCGAAAAATTGTGCATATAAATCAACATGTAATGTTTTAAGATTAAAATGGTTGGCTTCTGAAAATAAAGAACCTATTAGGTTGAATAGACTTGAATATGAGGTTTTAAAATTCATAGAATTTGGATATATTGCTAGGGATAAAGAAGGAAATTTATTTTCATTTTGGTATAAACCAAGAAAATGTAATGATATTTGGGATTGTGATGTTCCTAAGAATCAAAATTATTCACATGATTTAACTTTATTCAATGAATTATTTAAATTTATTAGATGGGAAGATGCAGAACCAACTTCAATAGAAGAATTATTAAAAAATTGCGAGGTAACTGAAAATGCTGAAAACAGATGATATTGCTCAATTTGTCGCAATTAGTGGACTAATGAATTATTGTAAATCTCATGATGATTGCAAAAATTGCAATATGTATAATCTTTGCAATGTACTGACAGGAGAAAAGAAATTAACGTGGGTTATTGATAAAATTATATTTGAACATTCAGATAATGAGGAGGAAAAAGAATATGAATAATGGAGAAAAATACAAAGATAAAATTATTGAAGAATATCAAAATTTACTAAAAGAAAAAGTTATTGATGGTGATGGCAATAGAATGAATAGAGCAATTAAGGAAATTGCATATAAATATTGTGGAATGAGATTACTTGGCGCATCTAGTACATTTGAATGGTTATTTGATGATTATAAAGAACAACCTATCAAATTAACTAGATTAGAATATTTATTATTAAAGTTATTTTATGAAAAAGATTTTAGGTATTTAACAAGAAGTGCTGGAGGGTTTTTGTATATGAATAAAGGAAATAATCCTCCTCAAAAAAAAGATGGAATGTGGTTTAATTGCGAATCTTATATAACTTATGATGTAATTAATGATTTATTTCAATTTGTGCAGTGGAAAGATGAACAACCTAAATCAATCAAAAAAATACTAAATAACTGCGAAGTATTTGATAATGAAGATAACTAAATTAATTATTCTTATGAAAAATGGCGATTATTGGAGGGTTTAAAATGATTAATGCAGAAAAATATAAAAATGAATTAAAATCATTAAATGATGCAGATAAATTATGGTGTAGTGCTTTTAATAAATATGATATGACTTTTGACAGTTGTGTAAATGTAAAATGTGAAAATTGTGCATTTAGCGGTGGCAAAGGTTGCAGGGTAGAACGTTATAATTGGCTATTATCTGAGTATATCGAACATATTGAGGTTAGCGAGTTTGAATATAAGATTCTTAAATATCTAGCAGATAAAACAAGACATATGTATATCGCAAGAGATAAAAGCGGAAGCCTATATCTCTATGATTCTGAGCCTTGCAAGAGCAACACTAAAAATTTGTGGATTGGTAAAGGTACACCACAACTAACACCATTTAATAAACTGTTTAAATTTATCACGTGGGAAGATGATAAACCAACATCAATCAAAGATGTTTTAGATAATTGCATTATTAAATGAAATTATGAAAATAATTGTTGATATTATATGTAATACATAGTATAATTTACTTGTAAATTGAAAAGGAGGAATAATGATATGAAAATAAAACTTAGAACACAGTACGTATTTGAAGGTCTAGAGGATAGATATGAAACATTGCAAAAAATTTTAAAACATAATTTTGGAATTGCTGAATCGAATGATGAAGTAGCCGTATTATGTAATGTTATGAATTGCGATAAGTGTAAATATTTTAATGAGGATTATCCTTGTGCAACGCAAGAGGTTTTAGAATTATTACATTTAATTACAATGTTAAGAAAACAAAATTGTCAATATACAGAAATTGAAATTGAAGAAACGGGGCATTAGAAAATGATTAACGCTGAAAAATTCAAAGATGAATTAAGAATAATTATTGATTCAAATAAATTAAATGATTGCGCATTTAGAAAAAATAATAAAACATTTTGTGAGTGTTCTGATACTTTTTGCGAAAATTGCATATTTGATAACAGAAAAGGCTGTCAGTACGGACGCATAAAGTGGATGCTTTCAGAGTATAAAGAAGGGATCGTTTTATCAAAACTTGAATATGCACTTTTAAAATATATTTTTAACAGAACAAAATATAGATACATTGTTAGAAGTAAACTTGGAGAAGTTTTCGTTTATGAGAACGAACCAATAAAAAACGGTGATGATTGGAGCGTTCTTTTAAATGGTGGAGGATTTACAACTATAGTGTTTTTAAGTGAATTATTCAAATTTATAAAATGGTCTGATTTAACAGCAATATCAATAAAAGATGTTCTTGCTGATTGTAATGTTATTGATGATAATTATTAATAAAAAAATGATATTAAAAATAGAGTGAGTGGGTTAGATAATATGAACGTTATTTCTATGGAACTGCATGAGGAGCAGATAACAGAGTTACAAAGTAAGATTGAAGAATTAGAAAGCGAAAAGCATTGTTTAGAAGAAGAATTAGAAGATTTAAAAATTGAAAATGATGATTTGGAAGACAGATATAAAAGTTATAAAGAAACATATCAAAGTGTATTGAATATTTATAATGATAATTTAAAAAAGTTAGATGATATGCAAAAATTAAATAGTAAATTAGTTAAAAATAATAAAGAATCTAATAGAGATTTCTTTATTCTTGCAACAGCATATGCTATTACATTAATTATAATTATTTACTTATTTATTTTATAATAGGAGAATGTTATGGAAGATTATAGAACATGTGAATATGAAGATAAAAAATATATATTCCACTGTTTTGAACAATGGTCAAACGTTATAGGAGAATCTCCTATGATTGGTGGACATTCAGCAGGACAAATTAGTCTTGTGTTTGCCATAATAGAAGATTCAAAAGGCAATATCTATCGTGTTGAGCCTACAAATATTAAATTTACCGATAATAAATATATTGATTATTTTTGGGGATTAGACGAGGAGTGATATATATGTTATTACATATATTAGAAAATGTATTTTATATATTTGCTATTATAATGCTGATTATTGGTATTCTTATTGCAATATCAGTAATTGCTATAGCAGTATTCATTATAATGTCGGTATTTGTAAATGGAATTGTAGAAGATAAGGAGAACAATAATTTATGACAATAGAAGAATTAAGAAATAAAATAATTGATACGTTGAACGATCAAAAAGTTCGCATTGAAGGTGATGAAAGAGATGAGTATTTTAATTACGGTGTTAATACTTGCATAAATTATATTGAAGATATTTTTAAAGAATATGAGGAATCAAAAAATGATTGTTAATGATAAAAAATTGCACTTATTACTTGAAATGATAAATTTTGTAGCAAACTGCAATTATGTGTATTTTAATTGGTATGGAGAAAGATGTAGGTATCAGTTAGATTGCAATGAAAAATGTCCATTCTACAATGTTGAAAATATGATGAAATGGGTAAAAGAAGGAGATTAAGTATGACTAAATTAAATGTAACTATTGAGATGGTTAACGGTGATGAATATTTAATTAAAAAAGACTGTTTTAATCCTAATGAGTACATTAAACAAATGAAAGAAAAACTTAAAAATAATGAAGCAATTGAAATTCATGAGGATTATGAATTTTGTTGCAATGATAAAGTGGGCTACAGAACAATAAAACCAACAATAGAAGAACCTTTATTAATCAACGCTTCAAACATTGTAACTATTGAATTTGAGAAAGAGCAAATTAAAGAAAAGATTAAGTTAACAAAATTTGAACGTGATATATTAAAACATTGCTTATATAAAAATCGTAATTATATTGCAAGAGATTATAACGATAACCTAAAAGTATATGAGTATCCACCAAAGAAAGATGGAAAAACTTGGGAAAATTTAATTGATTCCGATAATTTAAATTTATGTGAAGATATGTTTTTATGCGTATCATGGAATGATGAAGAACCAACATCAATCGCAGAGTTATTAAAAAATTGTGATAAAGATTGCGAGGTTACTGAAAATGACAGTAAATGAAGTATTGGAAAAAATGAATAATGAAGCAACTGCTGTAGTAATTACTATTGGTGGCGATGGTTATTTTATTTGTGCGTATAAAAAAGATTTAATAAACAATAAGTGTTTTAAAGAAAAAGTAGGAGATAGAACTGTAACACATTTAGGAGTTACAAGAACATCAAAAGGAGGATTTGGAATAGCGATCCAATGTGTTATAAATAAAGAGGAGAATAAAAATGATAACTAGACCAAAATTTGAAGATTATGGATTCCCTAAATCTGAAAATGATTTAGAACAATTTGAATTTTATACTTATTATTTAGAGGAGTATTGTGATGAGTTAGAAAAAGCACTTGATAATGCTTGCAAGTATATTCATAATGACGGAATAGACGGTTGCCCTTGTAACTATGATTTATCAATAATTTCAGATAAAAAAATGAATGAATGTAATATATGTGATTATCAATGTATTAGTTTCTATGATGAATTAAATAGTAGTAAACAACAACAGTATGAATATTTAAAAAAATCCATGAAATGTTGGAAAGAGTATTTTTTAAGAGGAGATGCAGAAAATGATTAAAATTGATACTATTGTATGCAATGTTATTGATATGGCAATAGATAATAGATTAATGCTTGATGGAAATGAACCAAGTCAAAATAAAAAAGAAGCATTAAAAATAAGAATAAATTATCTAAAGCACCTTTTAAATGATTCAAAAGATGAACTTGATGAGATTGAAAGTCTTGAAGAAATAGAAAAATATATATAGAATATAAGTATATCCCTATATTGATGTAAATATTTTTTAAAAATTTAGTTACTTGATCTAATCAAAACAAGACTTATAAGAAAATTCTATTAAATACCCGTTTAGATTCTTTTCATTTAATCTCATTGTCAATATAGGGATTCAATAACGCATTGATATTTAATTTTTAATATTATTAGTTACCTGCACTAATCAAAACAGGACTTTATGCATTTTAGATTTACCATCTCATTTTCAATGCGTTAAATAGTGATGAAAACATAAATAAAGAAGAAGAAAGAAGGAAATCACCTCACAGACTAGATTTCCTATGCTAGTAATCACTATACATAGAAGGTTGATAAAAAAAACACTCTTCAAAAAAATCAACCTTCTTAAATTTTTAAAAAAATATAAGTATCACACATCGCTTATTTATGATATAATATATATGAAATAGAGGTGATAACATTGAACGAAAAAACAAGCAAAGCACAACTTAAAGCAAGTGCAAAATACAATAAGATGAATACAAAGAATTTTCCTATAAAAGTAAATAAGAAGACAGAAAAAGATATTTACGATCATTTAGAAAAAATTGGAAATGTTAATGGATATATTAAGAATTTAATTAAAGCAGATATCGAACGCTAAAAAGCGTTCATTTTTTTATTATGTAAAAAATGTAAAAGAATGAGTAAAGTTCGTTGTAAAAAATGTAATAATATGCATAAAATTCGTTGTAAAAAATGTAAAAACATGTATAATATTAATTGAGGTGAATAGGACACCTCACTTTGGTCGTCAGTAGTTTGTCGTTTTGGTTTACTTGTTTTCATTTTGGTTTTGTGTCCTCCAAAACACATGAAAGGGTGATTCCTTTCAAAGGGGCTATATATTATATAGTTCCTTTTTTTGTTGCAAAAATAATCAAAAATGCTTGATTGTATGTGATACATATAGTATAATAAGTATGTAAAGAAAGAGAGGATATAAAAATGAGAGCAAGAATTTATTTAAATGGAAAGAGAATTACAAAAAAGAAAGCAAGGGAATTATTTGGAAATGAAAAAGTAGAAAAAAGAATTCAAGAAGCAGAAGAAAGTTTCATTAATGATCCATATGAAGAAATTTCATGGATGGACGGAATGGAAATAAGATTTGTATTTAAATAAATTAAGGTGAGAAATCACCTTTTTTTATTTAAAAAATATTGAAAACATTATGAAAATGAGTATAATAATACTTGCAACCAAGAGTTGCAAAGATGCATGTTCTTTTACTCAATTTCTTAAATCATTTTTATATAAGCACTTGAAAATAGTGCTTATAAATACACCTATAATTCAATAGTAGAATAATCTCCTTATAAGGGAAATACGGAGGGGCAGAACCTTCTAGGTGTACCATCAATGTATCGTTTTTCATTAGTTTTTTTCTTAAATTTAGTACGAGGAAAACAGAACACTTTTTTCCAAAAGAAGGCAGTGAAGTTATCACTGTCTTTTTTTTGTTATTGAAAAATTAAATAATATATGTATTCAATTAACAAAATATGATAAAATAATGATGTAAATATGAATAAAAAGGAGATGTGAAAGTATGATGTTTTATGGCTAAGCGTGGAAGAAAAGAAAAGAAAGAATATATACTTGAAAACCTTGAAGTTATAGAACAAATGGTTTCTAAAGGTTATCCCGAGAAAGATATATGTAAACATCTAGGCATAGGAATAAGCACATTTTCTAAGTATAAAAAGGAATTAATAGAATTATCAACAGTTCTTAATAAAGCAAAGAAAACAAGGCTTGAAGAACTTGAAAACATCTCTTATAAAACTGCTATGGGATTTGAATATACAGAAGAAAAAACAATTATTCAATTAGATGAAAATGGGAATCCATCAAGAAGGGTTAAGGAAATTTATAAAAAAAGAGCGCTACCAAATCCTGCAATGCAACAGTATTTAATGAATAACTGGAGTGATGGAAAATATACTAAAGATCCAATGAACGCTAAATTCAAGGAAGAAGAATTAAAACTAAAAAAAGAAGCAAATGAATTAATGAAAGATTGGGATATTGAATGATTAAAGAAAAGTATTGCTTATATGTTCATACTAATTTGATAAATAACAAAAAGTATGTTGGAGTAACAAATTAAAATTAATATATGTAAAACCAAATATAAATTCGATTAATTTATTAATTAGAAGTTATGGACATGAAGAAAAATTAAAAATGCTAATACATAAATGTGAAAGAGCCAAAAAATATTTAGAAGGATATAAAAAGGAGGTAAAATAATGGAAAACAAAACAGTATACGGAATACAAGATAATAAATGCTTAGTTGAAATGTATGATAAAGAAACTATCAACATTAAATCAAGTATGCCTGTTTCTAGCAGAGGTTATATTTTTATCGGTGATTCGTACGGAGATGGATATACTCCAGATGGCAGTGGTGGTGGAGTTGGTTGGTGCGATAGGTTAAAATCTAAAATGATTAATTGCCATGCTAATGCTAATAACATTTTCATCAATCATAAAGGAGGAGCGTGCTTTAGTAATCCATCAAATGATTATTTAACACTTTTAAAAGGTGTAGCAAATCAGATTTCCGACAAAAACATTATTACTGATGTATTGATCGGAGGTGGATACAATGAACTGCCATATGGAGACCAAAAAGAAAAAGTGCAAGGTTGTATAAATACATTAATTGATTATGTGCAAAGCACTTATCCTAACGCAGTTGTTCACTTTGCACCATTCGGAGTTGCATTTAAAAATAGGGATAATCAATTTGCATTGAAATATAAATTGATTCCTATGTATAGAAGTATATCAGCATATAGTCATAAACCTTATATGGTTGTTCCTGGAGCAGAAAATATTCTTTCATTAAGGGATACAATGAGTTCTGATGGAATACACCCTAATTCATGGGGATTAAGTTGTATAGCAGAATATCTGAAAGGTTATCTCATGGGAACTGGAAGTAATATGCAAGAAAAACGTCAGTTATCTGTCAGAATGAACGGAGGAACATTCAATGGCACTATATATGGACAATCATTCGGAGATATAAATATTTATAGAATTATGTTTGATAAAGGTGTTAATAATCTAAATTCTTACAAAACGAATGGATTTAAACTATATACTCCTAATGATAGAGATGCATTCCCATGGAGAGCGCCTAACTTTGGATATACAAGTAATTATGCAATCATATATGGAAATAATGGATGGCATACTGTTCCTGTTAGATTCAACGTAACAAATAATAACGAACTATATATGCAGATATTTCAAACTAATTCAAGTAATAGTGATTATGAAAGTTATTCAAACATTACTAATATTCAGTTAGATGCATGGATTGTCGCTGAAAATATGTAAAGTTAGGTGATAACCCATGAGAAATATATGTGATTTAGATTCTTTAGATGGAATTTATACTGGTGTATCTTCAATGGGAAGCGGAGATAATTCAATTGAAATTAGAGTTATATTTCAACGTGAGGAAATTGAATATTTACAAATTGAAACAAATAGTGAAATATATCAAGTAACGGATTATGCAAAAGATGATAGATTCATATATTATATGATTCCATTTTCTTTATATAAAGATGTTGGTTTAATGCATATTCAAGTTAAATATGTAGATGGATACGGAAGACAATTTACATTTAAAACTGAAAAACCTTTATTAAATGATAGTGAGATAATGGTTACATATGTTGATGAAATATTTTTAATTAAAAGACTAATAGATACTTCAAATAGTCCTTATGACATACCTATAGCAAGTCATGAAAACTTAGGTGTAGTGCAGATAGGAAATACTATTTCAGTTGACAAAAAAGGTGTTATTGAAGTAAAAAAAGGAGAATTAGTTGAAGCAATCACAAATATTGATATAGATGCTATTTGTAAATAATAAATAAGTAGGTGAGGAATAAATGTCAAAATACCTAAATGAAACAGGATTAGCACATCTTTGGAATATCTTAAAAAATACATTTGCATTAAAAAATCATACTCATGACTATATCATTAATTTAAGACAATATAAGTCAACTTATACTGCAACGGGAAATGTAAGTACTATTCCTATTAATATTTCTCAATATAGATATGATTCAGATATTTTGGAAGTTTATATTAATGGAATTAGATTGGATAATACAGAGTATACAAACACAAACAACACAAGCATAACATTGACTAAAGCAATTGAAAAAAATTGTAAAGTTCATTTTGTTGTTACTAAGGCTACTAATATATAAGGAGATGATATAATGAAAGTAAAAGCAAATTTTAAATACAATGATTTATTGTTAAAAAGAGTTGTTGAAAAAGATGAAGTTATTGAAGTTGATGAAGAAAGAGCAAATGTGCTAACAACATCAACATATGACGGAAAAACATTTTGCGATTTTGTAGAAGAAGAAAAACCGAATATTGAAGAATCAAAACCAAAACGTGGCAGAAGAAATCTATGTAAATAGGAGGTTGTTGAATGAATAATGAAAATTTGATTTTTGTTGACATTGATACAAGAAAAGTAACCATTCCTTTAGATTTTACATTAGGGGTAGTTCACGATGATTCAGTTAAGACTGTAACATTTCAGTTGCATAAGAAGTCAGATATAACTGACCTTTCAGATTTAACGTTCACAATCAATACAATATCTGCTAAAGGTACTCCAGATATTATTGACTGCACCGTAAGAGAGGAAATTGGAGGAGTACTTTATATTTCAGCAATTCTGAAAGGTACAGTGTTTGATTCGAGAGGACGTGCCACGATCAATCTTTGTGGTCGCAAGTATAACAGTAATAACACCATCATCAAAAAGTGGGGGTCTGAAGACATTACTGTACTTGTTGGAAGTCACACAGATGCTGATAAAGCAATCGAGGAGCGATATCCAAGCGTTTTAGAAGAATTAAGACAAAAAGTTAACAATCCTAATCTAACAGATGAACAGTTAAGTAGCATCGCTACAAAAGTAGCAGAAAAAGGGTTCTACACAAAAAGCGAAATTGATAGCATGATTGCTGATATTGTAGTACCTACTAGATTATCACAGTTAGCAGATGATACTACTCACAGACTAGTTACTGATACAGAAAAAGCAAACTGGAACAATAAAAGTGATTTCGACGGCTCTTATAACTCGTTGACAAATAAGCCTACAATTCCAAGCAATTTATCGCAGTTGGCAGAAGATGACAGCCACGTTACAGTGACTAGAGCGCAGAAAACCAAGATTGACACTGTACCTACTCAGTTTAAGACAATCACCAACCAAAGCATTACAGGAACAGGAAACATAGATATACCGACAGGTGGAACAGGAACATCTATTACTGTAGATACTGCATTATCTAGTACTAGTACCAACCCTGTACAAAATAAGATAATCAAGGCTGAACTTGATAAAAAGGCAAACAGTACCGATTTAGGTGTTAAAAAAGTAACTCATACCGCTAGTGATACATCTGTCACTATAAATAGTGGCGAGTATCATGTATTCCCTACAATGACAAGTCTGACTATCACACCAGGAGCAGTCGGAACGGACAAAATGTTTATTTGTGGTTTTGAGTTTACAAGTGGCGAAACACCTACCGTTTTGACACTTACAGGATGCACATTGAGCAACAGTGATGATGTGACTACAGGTACTTACGAAGTAAACATACTCGGTACTAGTGCGATTGTGAGGTTGAGATAGTATGGATTTAGTAGAACATAGAAGATTATTAAATAGAAAAGGAAGTGATAATGTGAAGGAATGGGTTAAAGTTTTCGATGGAAATATTACAGAAATAACTAAAACCATTAATTTTAATAAATTGCCAAGTGGTGAATCGTTTGAATTTGATGAAGTTGTTTTTGAAATAAAGCCAGTTTTAAATAATACAGGTTCTTTTGTTGTTAGTGGCATCACTACAGGGATTGCATTGACTACTGCAAACACTAGTGCGGACACTGCTTTATCTATTAGTGGTCATATGACTGTTAATCCAATAGGAATTGAGGGCATCGTTATCTCTGAAAACAAAAACGGTTCAATAAAAAGTGAAATACCAAATTATTTCAATAAGTATTCACGATTGAGTGGAAAGATTACATCAATCTCTTTTTATAGTACTACAAGTGCTTCTAATTTCACAACAGATACCACAATTCTAATTTATGGAAGATAAGAGAGGTGATTATATGCTTTACAAATTACAAGACAACATTTTAACAAAAGCACCAAAGAGCGTCATTATTGATGGCACTACATATATCAACAACAACGAAGTATTAAAGCAGTTAGGCTATAAAGAGTTAGTACATGATACTAATGTAGAGGCTGACTCTTATGTATCTAATACAACATATACAGAGGACGATACGCATATTTACGAGCATTATGAGTGGTCGAAGTATGAATACACTGAACCTGTGCAAGAACCAACAATCGAAGAACGTTTGACAGAAACAGAAAGCAATGTAACAGAGTTACAGATGGCTTTATGTGATATTTACGAAGGGATGAATAACAATGTATAAAATTTATGCAGATTTGATTGAAAAAGGTCTAAAGACTATTGACGATGTGCCTACACGTATTAGGGATAAGGTCAAAAAGGAATTAATCAAAAGGGGTCGTGAAGACCTCGTGGGAGGTAAATAATTATGGACTTTACACAGTTAACGCAGTATTTTGTTTTAGTCGTAATGGTCGCTTGTCTAGTCGTAGGATATATTATCAAGACATCTTTTGATAAAGTACCAAATAAGTACATTCCAACAATTCTTGCGGTTGTTGGGGCCGTTCTTAACGCAGTAGTTAGTGGCATGTCTGTCAATTCGATTGTTTATGGAGCACTTATGGGGCTTGCTTCTACAGGACTACATCAGGCCTTTACTAGATTTGTTGAAGGTGAGAAAGAAGGTGTTTAAATGACTGAGGCACAGGCAGTATACACAGTTATTATTTGTGTTGGAGCGCTAATAGGAGTGATGACTCCTGTTCTAAAATTAAATAATAGCATTACTAAACTAACAACTGCATTAGAATATCTAGCCACAGACAATAGAAGACAGGATGCGAGATTAGATGCACATGCGAAGGAATTGGATGACCACGAAAAAAGAATCAGTCATCTAGAAAAGTAGAGGATTAAAAGATGAAGATATTCATATCGCAGCCCATGAAAGGCTTATCAGAGAAAGAAATCAAATCAAATAGAGAGAAGGCTATCAAAAACATCAAGAGCCTATACGGTGATGATGTTGAAATTATTGATAGTTATATCGATGACGATGAAAAGCCATTATTTAAGTTAGGTAAGTCAATTGAATTATTATCAACTGCAGATATTATTTATTTATGCAAGGGCTGGAATAAGGCGCGCGGTTGCAAAATTGAATATATGTGCGCATCAGATTATGATATTAAGATTATTTTTGAAGAAGGTGATTAAATATGAAGGTAAACGTACACGGTGGACATTCTCTTAAATGTAGAGGAGCAAGCGGATTATTAGACGAAGTAAACGAAGATAGAGCGGTAAAGAATAGAGTAATTGAATTGTTACGTGCAAATGGACATACTGTTTATGATTGTACAGATGATAACGGAACAACACAAAATGCGAACCTAAAAGCAATCGTTAATAAATGTAATTCACATTCTGTTGATTTGGATGTATCTATTCATCTAAACGCAGGAGGTGGAACAGGAACAGAGGTATATATCTATAACAGTAAATCAAAAGCAAAAGATGAAGCAACTAGAATTGCGGAAAATGTTTCTAGTGCATTAGGTATCAGAAATAGAGGAGTTAAAACAAGTACTAGTTTATACGTATTGAGAAAGACAAAAAGTCCAAGTCTTTTAATTGAATGCTGTTTTGTTGATAACGAAACAGATAAAGTAAGATGGAACGCTGACAAGTGTGCAAAAGCAATTGTTGAAGGTATTCTAAATGATGCAGTAAATAATGTTACTCATACAGAATCACCAAATCCAAAGCCAACAACAAACCATAACGCAAATGGCTATGATGAATGGGTAGCACGTTTACAGAGAGAACTAAATGATCAGTTTGATAAAGGTTTGGACGTTGACGGATTAAAAGGTCATAAGACTTTAAATGCATGCGTAACAGTCAAGCGTGGAGCAATGGGAAATATCACAAGATTAATTCAAGAAAGATTAAATAGCGTTGGATTCAGTCTTTCAACTGATGGAATCTTTGGTGGAAACACTGAAAATGCCGTTAAAGTATTCCAAAAAAATAGAGGATTGAAATCAGATGGAATTGTTGGAAGAAATACATGGAATTGGCTTCTTAAAGGAACTAAGATGTAGTTAAAAAAATAGTAGCAAATTAAGGATAAAAAGTGGCATATGAGATACTTCACTAATTTAAATCAATTCTATTCTAGTAAGGAATGGAACAACCTAAAGAAATTTATAATATCACAACGAATAAATGAGAATGGTGATATTATTGACGAGTATACTGGAAAACCAATATATAGAAAGTATGATATGGTCTTTCATCATAAGATAGAGTTAAACCTAACAAATGTAAATGACCCTAACATATCATTAAATCCAGATAACATTATGATTGTATCGCACAAGTCGCATAATGAGATACATGAAAGATTCGGATTCTATCAGAGCAAAGTTATACTAGTACATGGCAATTCATGCAGTGGAAAGACAACGTTTGTAAAAGAGAATAAAAGGATAGATGATATAGTATGCGATATAGATTCAATATGGCAGATGATTTCTTTAAATGAAAGATACATCAAGCCTAATAGATTGAAAGAACCAGTGTTTGATATTAAACGTTCCTTATATGAGATAATTAAAACTAGAAGAGGTTCATGGTTCAATGCATGGGTTATAACTACATGTCCATATGTTATGGAAAGACAAAGGCTAATTGATAAATTAGGAGTAGATGAAGTTATCCATATTGATACTCCAAAAGATGAATGTTTAAAAAGATTATATGAAAACCCACAAGGAAGAAACATTGAGGAGTGGGCAAAGTATATAAATGATTATGCTAATAAGTATCAATCATAATATATATAATAGGCATTATTAAACATATTATGATATTCTCCTTTCTTGTAATTTCTACGTTTAATATGTAAGACCTATTTGTATTTAGTAGAGAACTATTAAGACTAATCCTTTCGCTTGATAGTTCTTTAGTGTATACAAGGATATAAGGAGGTATATATATGAATAGAATACCTATGAAGAACAAGAGAAGAAAGAAGAAAGAGGAGTATAAAGAACATAAAGACTATGAAGATATAAAGAAGAAGCATAAGAAAGAATATGCAGTGAAGAAAAGAATAAATATTGAGGAAAGATAATTATATGATTTCTTGAAAAGAATATGGATATACCCCAATTCAAAAATTGAATTTTGGTTCTAAAGTAAGTGTGATTGGGTCACGTTTTCCATACAAGCCAATTTTTCAAACTTTTCAAAAATAAAAACCCTAAAAAATTGAAAATCATATAAAATTATCAAAAATTATGTAAAATAAACAAAAAAGGTGTGATGATATGACAGAAGAGCAGTTAAAAAGTATATTTAGCAACTTAGATGATGGAAATAAGGAAGTTTTATCAAGTATGATACCAGATTTTCTTTTTGAACAGGAGCAGATAGAAAAGATTAAAGAAGCATTATTAAAAATAGGTATTCCAACTAGCAAGTCAAAAGCAGAACAAAAGAAATATCTTTCTAAAGAATATTCAGACTTATCTCAAAGACACGATAGCAAGATTAAAATTATACTATCAACTTTAGGTAAGTTTGATGTTAAGGAAGATAGTCCATTGATGGAGATGCTAAAACAGTTTGAGTAAGCCTTTATATCTCAAGACAAAAGAAACATGGTTGGAAACCTATCAAGATTGCATCAATAAAGGATATATTGATTTATACAATGAGGAAAAAGATGAATACATCAAAACACCTTTAATAGTAGGAATGGAAATGAGAAAAGAAATAGATAAATTAGTTGAAGATCTTTCAAATCCTAAATATATCTATGATACAAAAGAAAGTGAAAAAAGAATTAGATTCAAGGAAACGTGTTGCTTTCAAGGGAAAAAGCCTTTCTTTATGAAGGCTATGAGTTTGATGCTACAGCAAAAAGCATTTTGGGAAGTTGTATATAGTTTTAAAATGGCAGATACAGGAATAAGGAGATTTAATGAAGTTCTTGAATTAGTAGGAAGAAAAAACGGAAAATCAACAGACCTTGCAAGTGATGGAAATTTTGATTTATTTCTTGGCAGTGGTGGTGAGGATATCGTTTGTGCTTCAAATGATGATAAACAGGCTTCTCTTATATGGAAAGAAATAGGAGGTATGAGAGGAAGGCTTGATACTAAAAATGAACTCACAAGGCAGAATTTAGCAGAAATAAGAAACGATATAAAGAACATCACAATATTTAAAATGAGTGAAAAGACACAAAATAAAGATGGTCGAAATATTGATAAATGCTATTATGATGAAATGCATGATAGCAAGACTAATGAAATATTCATGGCATGTTGGGAAAGTATGTCCATTAAAGATAATCCGTTACTGATAACAAGTACAACAGAGGGTTTTATAAATGATGGGCTACTTGATGAAAAACTAGAATATGCTAGAGGTGTTTTGAATGATGAAATTGATGATGAACATTTCTTGCCATGGTTGTTTACTCAAGATTCAACACAAGAAATATTCCAAGATAAATGGAGTTGGTGCAAATCAAATCCATCTTTAATTTATGGAGTAAAGAAATGGTCATTCATTGAAAAGAATATGATTAAGGCTAAGTTATCAAAGTCTTCAAAAGTGCATATGTTATGTAAGGATTTTAATATCAAGCAGAACAGTGCAGAAGCATGGTTACAAGATGATTGCTTTTACCCTCAAAATATTTATTCACTTGAGGACTTTAAAAACTGCGTAGCAATAGCAGGAGCAGATTTATCGCAGACATCAGACTTGACTTGTGTAACTATGATGTTTATGAGACCTAATGACGAGCATAAATATTTCTATAATAAATATTTCATTCCCGAAAGCAAATTGGATAGCGATAAAAATGGGGGTGCAAGATATAGAGAGTGGGCGCAAAGAGGGTTTGTTGAAGTCCATGAAGGTAATAGAGTTTCACTTTCTAAAGTTGCTGAATGGTATTTAAAGGTATTTGAGCAATACAATATTAGAATATTTAAATTAGGATATGACCAACGTTTTGCAAATGATTTCTTAAATGCTATGAAAGAAATTGGTTACGGATATAAAAAAGGTGAAACTTGCGAAATGATAAATCAGAATAAATATGTAATGAGTACACCAATGAAACATCTTGAAGCAGACTTAAAATCTCAATATGTTCAAGGACTTAATGAGGTTGACTTGTGGTGTTTCAAAAATACAACTTTTGAAATGGATAACAATGAATTGATATTGCCTGCTAAGATGAAAACAGAAATGCGAATTGATGGAACTAGTGCATGCATAGATACTTATGCGATATTATACAGATATGAGAATGAATACATGAAGCATGTCAACGAATATAATGGAGGTGTTGAATAGTGGGATTAATTGATAAATTAGCAAAATATGCAATAAATAAATCTTTTACATGGGCGAGCAGTACAAACGGAACACCGTCATTTTCTCAATTTGGAGATAATATAATGAATGATGAAACCGTCTTTACAATCACAAATAGAATCCTAGATGAATATTCTAAATTAAAACCAAGACATATAAGAATCGTCAATGGAAAAGAAGTCAAAGTTACTGATAACAATATCAATGAGGTTTTACAGAATCCAAATAATCTCATGACACAAAGCGATTTCTTGAGGAAATGTGCATGGTTACGAGAAACATATAAGAATTGTTTTATTTATCCTACTTATGACCTTTATTATAATCCTACAAATGGAAGAACTAAAAAGGTGTATAAAGCATTATATCCTTTAAACCCTGTTAGAGTTGATTTTTATGAAGATGATTTAGGCATCATATATGTTGACTTTACTTTTAAAAATGGAAATCATAGTGGAAAATTAAGATATGATGAAATCATTCATTGGCGAAAAGAGTTTGGAGAAAATGAATATATGGGTGGAGATATAAATGGAACTGCAAACAACACAACGCTTTTAAAACATCTACAAACTAATGATAAGATGATACAAGCAACATTTAAATCAATAGAAGGATCATTAAAAGTAACGGGTATATTCAGAATGTCTGGTTTAATCGGAAAAGATAAACTTGAAAAAGAAAGAGAAGAATTTGAAAAAAAATTAAATGATGATAAGAACGGTTTTGTTATACTAGACCAAGGAACTGATTATACTCCTATTCCTTTTTATGGAAGAAGTGTCAATAAAGATTTATTAAAGTTTTTTGATGATAAAATCAGAAGACATTATGGAGTTAGTGAAGAAATATTAAACGGCAAATATACAAGCGAAGACAAAGAAGCATTCTATGAAACTGTAATTGAAAGTGGTGCTATCAGTTTAGGACAGGCTATTGAAAGAGTAATGCTTACACCATTTGCAAGAAAAAACGGAAATAGCATTTTATGCTATACAAGTGAAATACAGATGATGAGTGCAGATAAGAAACTAAAACTTGCAGAACTATTATTGCCTGTCGGTGGTGTAACTAACAACCAAGTATTAAGTTGGTTTGGAGAACAACCATATGAAGGAGGAGACGAGCGTTTTATGTCATTAAATTATATCAAGACAAAAGATGCTTCTAAGTATCAAGTAGGAGAACAGAATAATCAGAATGACAGTGGTTCAAATAGTGAATAAAAGTTTTCAAAGTATATAAAAAACATGATATAATTAAGGTGTGAATGAGGTATTATATGGTTATTAATGGGTGGTATTGTTGCCCTAAATGTAAGCAGAAATTATTTAAAGTAAGTAATGATTTCATTGCAAAGGGCATTCAATTAAAATGCAAGAGATGCAAGACTATTATTAATATAAATGAGCCTATGAGCCTATCACATTAAGTTGATAGGTTCATTTTTTATATAAAAAAAGGTGGTGAGCGTATGAGTAAGTTAAAGACAGATTATAGAAGTCTTAAAGAAAATAAGGAAATGCGAATAAAAGAAATTAGAGCAGATGAAGCAACCAACGAAGACGGAACAAAGAAAATGGTTGTTGAAGGCTATGCAAGCGTATTTGATGAAGAAACATTGATTGAGGATTATGACCTTACTTATATAGAAGTAATTAGAAAAGGTGCGTTTGATGATGCAGATTTTACAGACTGCTGTCTCAAGTATAATCATGGAGATGCAAAAGGAATTCTAGCAAGAACAAGAAATGGAAGCCTTAAATGCACTGTTGATGAAAAAGGATTATTCATAAGAGCAGAATTAATAGATACAACTGATAATGTAGATATTTATAAATGCATTAAAGCAGGATTATTGGATAAGATGTCTTTTTGCTTTACTGTTGAGGAACACGAACTAGACCAAAACACAAAGCCTATAAAAAGATATATCACTAAGATAAAGAAAGTTTGGGATTGCGCAGTGGTAGATGTACCTGCGTATGACGGAACTTCTATATATGCACGTAGTAGGAAGATAGTGGAGACTGAACTGAACCGTAGCAAGTCATTGGAGAATGACAAGAAAACATTGGAGAATGTTGAATTAGAAAGATTAAAAGCAAAAATTAAAGGAGGATTTATGTAATGAACATTAAAGAATATTTAGAAAAACTTATTCGTTCTAAAAAAGATGAAAGAGATAAGTTATATAAAAGAATTGATGAAAGTGAAGATGTAAAAGAAATTCGTGGGATTGGTGAAACTTTAAAAACAATTGCACAGGAAATTGCTGATGCAGAAGCACAGTTACAGGCAATTGAAAATGAACCAGAAGAAGACCCAATGAATGAACCTACAGAAGAAGGAAAAAGAGCAGAAGATGATAAGAAAGACACTACAGAAGACCCAAAGAAAGACGAAGACGAACCAACATCTGATGATGTAAAGCGTTCAAGCAACTGGGTTAAGATTGATGAAACAAACATTAGAAAATTATCAAGTACAGAAATAGAAGGAGGAAAAAAGATGGATAAAACAAAACGTGAATTATCTATCAAGGATAGAGAAGAAAGAGGAAAAGCATTAAAAGAAGGTAGATCAATCACAATTGCAAGTGATATTCTATTGCCAACATATCAGTCAAGTGATTTAGCAACTGCACCATTTAGACAGGTTTCTTCATTCGTTGATTTAACAAAGATTAGAAATTTACAGGGTGGAGAATCATATGAAGCACCATTTACTAAATCTTATGGAGAAGGTGGAACAACTGCAGAAGGTGCAGAATATACAGAAGCAGAAACAACTTTTGGACATGCAAAAGTTAATAAAGTTAAGATTACTGCATATGCAGAATATAGCGAAGAATTAGAAAAACTTCCTAATGCAGATTATGAAGCAGAAATTAGAAAAGGTATTGTAATTGCATTAAAGAAGAAGATGGCAGAACAGCAGATTGCAGGAGCAGGAACATCTAATACTTTTATTGGTATTACATCAAAAGTTGCTGATAATACAGCCGTATTAGCATCTGATGATTTAGCAATTTCTAAGATTGACCAGGATACATTAAATGAGATTATTTTCTCTTATGGAGGAGATGAAGAAGTTGAACAGAAAGGTGTATTAATCTTAAATAAAGCAGACTTATTAGCATTCTCATTGGTTAAAAATGAAATCGGTGAACATGCATATAAGATTGATTTAGCAAATCAGACAATTAATACAGTTCCTTATATTATCAATTCAAATTTAAAAGCATTAGAAAAGGCTAATAAAGATGAATATTGCATGATTTACGGAATTCCTATGTATTATGAAACTGCTATTTTCTCACCTGTTGAAATTAAGAAATCTTATGATTATAAATTCAAAAATGGCATGATTGCATATAAGGGTGTTGTTTTTGCAGGTGGTAACACTACAGCATATCGTGGATTCATGAGAATTAAAAAAGGAGATCCATCAATTTAATCAAATAAAAGGTAGGTGATAACAATGAATGATGAACTATTAATAAAAGTTAAAAAAGGCTTAGGAATAACAGGCGATTATCAAGATGATACATTGCTAATCTATATTAATGAAGTGGAAGACTTCATGCGTGGAGCAGGTGTTTCTGATGCAATTATTAATAGTAATAGTTCTGTTGGAGTTATCACACGTGGAGTTAGCGACTTGTGGGATTATGGAAGTGGTTCTACAGGTCTATCTCCTTATTTTAAGGAACGTGTTGTGCAATTAAGAGCAGGTGAAAAAGATGTATAGACCTATAGAAGCAAGAGACATGAAAGTACCTTTTAAATTATTTGTAGTTAGTGAATATGAGAAGGTTAAAGGAGTAATGCAACCTAAATCATATGCAGAAAAAGACTTGATATATTGTAGTTTTAAAACTTATGGAGGTACTGAAAAAGAAGTTAATGGAAGATATGTTATATATGATACTGCAAATGTTATTACATGGTTTAGACCAGACATTCAGAGTGATTGCAGATTAAAAAGAATGAGTGATGGAGCATTATTTGAAATTCTAAATGAACCCGAAAATATTGAAATGAAAAATCAATATCTTAAATTTAAGGTTCAGAGAATAAAAGGAAAAATGTAATATGCCTACTCATAAGTTCAGCATAGACTTTGAAGAAGTCAACAACATGTTAGATGATTTAAAAAAGGTTGATGGAAATGTTAAAGAAGCAACGGAAGAAGCCTTAACTAAATCACATGAATATATAACACCATTGATAGAAAAGAAACTTGATAAAGAAAATTTACCTGCGCATGGTAAATACGCAACAAAAGATAGAGAACATTCAATAAAGCAGATTATCCGAGAACCTAATATACAATGGACAGGGAAAACTTGCACAATTGATGTTGGATTTAACTTAAATAATTCACCTGTTCCAATTTTTCTCATTAGAGGAGGAAAAGGGGAAGCAGTAAAAGGACTTAAAACACTTCTAGAAGGAAGTAAGACAAAAGAAAAAGTTGCAGAGATTCAGCAAGATGTTATCCTTGAAGCAATATCAAAGGCAATGCGAGGTGATTGAATGGACGATTTATTAATAGAAACACTTGAAAAAGTTGGATATGAGGTTATCAAGCAAGGAACAATAGAAGCAGATGAAGAATGTCCAAGAGCATTTTTCACTTATTGGAATTGGGATAACCCACGAAATGAACACTATGATAATAAATATCATTCAGTTACTTACTATTATCAGATACAATTTTTTAGTGATGATATAAAAATTGTTGATGTAGCAATGAATAAGGCAGTTGAACTACTAGAAAATAATGGTTTTAATATTGATGAAGAACCTACAGATACGTATAGCGATATTCCAAACTATACGGGAAAATACTTAGAAGCAAATATAGAAAAAAGGAGGAGTTAGATATGGCGAAAGCAGAAGTTGCAGAATATAGAGGTTGCGAAAATCTAGTTTATGCAGTTGTTACAAAAGACGATTCCGAAGGTTACACAACAGGAGAAGTCAAAGAGTTAGCAGGACTTGCAGAAGTCGGAGTAACAGTGGAGCAGTCAAGCGAAACTAAATACTATGATAATAACCCTGCTATAGTTTTAAAAGGACAGGGAGCAGAAACAAGAACGTTTACAATTGACCACTTACCACTTGCATTATTAGCAGAATTGACAGGACAAGATGTTGATAAGACAACAGGTGCAATCTTAGGCGGTGGAGATGTGAAAAATCCATATTTTGCAGTCGGTTATGTGACAGAAGTAACAAGTGGAATCAAGACTTACAAATGGTCATTAAAAGGAACGTTTGCTATTCCAGACGAAACAAATACAACTAAAAACGGCGGTACAGATTCAAACAATCTTTCATTAGTTTATACAGGTATTGCAACAACTCATAAATTCACTAATGGAGGAAAGAAAACATATGTTGCATTAGAAGACGTTCAGCCAGACGGAAGCACTATTGATATGTCAACATGGTTTGATACAGTGCAGACACCCGACACATTATCTAAATTCACTAAGAAAAGCCCAAGCGTTTAAACTGAAATATTCAAATATTAAATAGATGGGGAAAGTGGAATTACAATTCCTCTTATTGTCTCCATCTATTTTTTAGTAAAGGAGAAAAATTATGGAATTAGTATTAAATATTTATGGAAAAGAAAGAAATAAGGAAACAGGTAAAAGAGAAATTATTAAGACATATGAGACAGATGAATATGATTTAATGTTTGGAACAGTTGAGGATATTTTAACAATTTTTGATATTGAAAACATGAATGATACAAGCGAAATCTTAAAAATGATAACTAAAGTTATGAATCAGTTAAAGCCTTTATTAAAAGATGTATTCTATGGATTGACTGATGAAGAATTAAAGTGCATCAAAGTTAAGGAATTAATTCCTGTTGTTGTTGGCATCTTACAGATTGCAAAAGAGCAGTTCAGTGACGGCTCAAAAAACGTGATGAGGGGATAGATGATAATATCCCCGTTTCACAAACATTATATAAATTAACTAATAGCATATGTGAAATGTATCCTTCTTTAAATCCATTCATCATAAGAAAGCAGAGAGCAACCGAAGTATTCAGACTTATTCGATTGATCAAGGATAGCAATAAATATAGCAATGAAACTATTGAAAGTGATGGAACAAGACACATGAGAAGAAATGTAACAGGAAAACGAGGAACAGGAGGGTGGATTTAATGTAGATAAAGGAGGTGTTATAAATGGCAAAAGGTAAGGCTAAAGAAGTAACAACTAAATTTAAAGTTGATATATCTGATTTTAAAAAAGGTATTACAGAAGCAAATAAGCAGATAAAACTTGCGAATGCTCAATTTAAAGAAGCAAGTTCTAAAATGGACGATTGGTCAAAGTCTACTGATGGACTTCAAGCAAAAATCAAGCAACTAAATTCTATAATTGAACAGCAAGAAAAGAAGTTGAATGCTTTAAAAGGAGAACAGGCAGAATATACAAAGGCTCAAGAAGAAGCAGAAAAACATGCAGAAGACTTAAGAAAGCAGATTGCAGAATTATCAAAGCAGTATGAGGAAAGCGTAAAAGCAACAGGAGAAAACTCCGAAGCATCAAAAGAATTAAAAGGTAACCTTACAGAACTTCAAAAGGAATTGAATCAGACAGTTAAGGAGCAGGAGCGAAATAAAAAAGCATCTGAAAATCTTAGCATAACAATATTGAATCAACAGGCATCTATAAACAAAACAAAGAGAGAATTAAGCAGTTATGAAAATGCTTTAAATGATGTTGAAAAAGAAAGTGTTGATACAAGAACATCACTTGAAAGACTTGAAGATACTATAAACAATCAAGAAAAAGAGATTAAGGAATTAAAGAATGCATATATGAATGCATCACTTAAGTTTGGAGAAACATCAAGTGAAGCACAAAGCCTTGCATCAAAGATTACTAGTTTGAATGGAGACCTTGACAAGAACAAGGAAACCATGAATAACTTGAAAAGCAGTGCAAATAAATTAGGTGGCTCATTAGAGGAGACAGGAGAAGAAGCAAGAAATTCTAGCGACGGCTATACAATTCTAAAAGATGTTGTTTCAGACTTAGCAAGCAAGGTTATTCAAGAAGCAATACAAGCATTTAAGGATTTAGCAACTGAAGGAGGAAAATCGTTAGACCAACTACAAGCATCAACAGGTTCAAGCAATAAAGAAATGAAAGATTTCAAAGATGTGCTTGATGATCTTTATAAAAATAATTATGGCGATAGTTGGGAAGATTTAGCAGAAAAGATTTCCTTAGTTAAACAGCAGACTTCAAACATGGATTTAGGTTCTGATGAAATTAAAAACATGACAAAGAATCTTATTGTTCTTCAAGATACATTTGGAATGGATTTCAATGAAACACTTAGAGGTGTTCAAGGGTTAATGCAGAATATGGGTGTTAGTGCTGATGAAGCGTTTGACTTGATTGCTAAAGGCGCTCAAAATGGTTTGAACAAATCGGGCGAATTAGGTGACAACATTGCTGAATATTCGCAGTTATGGGGTCAAGCAGGATTTAGCGCAGAAGAGATGTTTAAGATTCTTCAAAATGGTGTTGATAGTGGTGCATATAACCTTGATAAAGTTAATGATTTAGTAAAAGAAATTGGAATATCTATGGTTGACGGACGTTTTGAGGAACAGATGGGAAACTTCTCAACTAAAACACAAGAATTATTTAAATCATGGAAAGATGGAAAAGCAACACAAGCAGATGTATTTAAGTCAATCATTAATGATTTATCAACTGCAAAAGATAAGCAGAAATTATTGACAGTTGCTAGTGATACATGGAGTGCATTGGGAGAAGATAATGCAATGAAGGTTATCTCCTCATTAAATAATGTTAATGATACATATGATGATGTCGCAGGAACTATGAAAAAAGTTGATAATGTTAAATATGATAATTTAGCAAGTCAATGGACAGAAATAGGCAAAACACTTGAGGTTAATCTTATTCAGCCTATTGTGAACACATTAGAACCTGTTTTAACTGATTTATTAAAATTCGTTATTAAAAATATTGGTGTTATTGCACCGATTGTAGCAGGAGTTGCAACGGCTTTTGGAGTACTAGCAGGAGCGTTAGCAATTCAAGGACTTATAAGTGGAGTTCAGAAAGCATTTGCATTATTGAATGCAACAATTGCAATGAACCCGTTTGTATTAATTGCTAGTGCAATAGCAGGATTAGTTGTTGCATTGATATACTTGTGGAATAATTCAGAAGCATTCAGAAAATTTTGGATTGGTGCATGGGATACTATAGTAGGAGCATGTAAAACAGCAATTGATGATATTACTTCATTCTTTGGTGGCGCATGGGATTTAATAACTGGAGTATGGGGTGGATTAGTTGATTTCTTTAGTACGTTATTTGATGGTATCATTAGTGTATTTTCTTCTATCGGTTCATTCTTTAGTGATTTATTCAGTTCTATTGTTTCAGTTATCGAAGGAATATGGAGTGGATTAGTTGCAATATTTACAGATGTTTATGCAAGAATGGTTGAAGTGTTCCAACCTTCTATTGATTTATTCACTAGCATTTTTGGAACTATATTCAGTAATATCAAAATAACGTTTGATAATATAGTTATTATATTTCAATTTGTTTGGTCAAAAATAGTTGAAATATTTTCTCCTGTCATTGCTTTTATTACAGATGTATTCACAAGTGCATATAACGGAATACAAGGTGCATGGAATAGTGTTGTAGGATTTTTTGCAGGAATATGGAATGGAATAGTCAGCATTTATAACGATGTTTCTTCATGGTTCTCAAGTGTTTTTAGTGGAGCAGTTAAAGGAATACAAGGAGCATGGAATAGTGTTGTATCATTCTTTGGAGGAGTATGGAATGGTATTCAAGGAATATTCAATGCTGTAAGTTCATGGTTTGGTGGAATTTTCCAAAGTGCATGGAATGCAGTAAAAGGAGCGTTCAGCAATGTAGGAAGTTTCTTTGGTGGAATATGGAACACTATTAAATCAGTATTTACAAACATAGGACAGAAAGTAGGACAGGCAGTTGGAGGAGCATTTAAGAGTGCTATTAATGCAGTACTTAGAACAGCGGAAAATGTTTTAAATTCTCCTATCAATGCCATTAATAGTTTGATTGGAAAAATAAATGGCATTCCAGGTCTAAATCTAAAGAAATTGAATACATTTAGTTTGCCAAGACTTGCACAAGGTGGACTTGCTAAAAAGAATAATCCATTTATTGCAATGGTCGGAGATAACCCTACACAAGACGAAATAATTTCTCCTGTCAATACAATCAGAAAGATTGTTAATGAGGAATTGCAAGATGTCAAAAGAGGTTTAGGAGTTATCAATGGTGCATCAAATGTTAATAATGTTTCTAATAATAAAACAGTAAATAATACATTTAACCAATACATTACATCACCAAAAACATTAAGCACATTAGATATTTACAGACAAAGCAGAAATTTATTAAAAGGAGGAGTTAAGTCATGATTAAGATAACTGTTGAAAATTCAAAAGGAAAACGATTATGTTTAACTGATGATGAAAACAAATATCAGATTGAATCAGTCTTAGGGCTTAACCCTCCTACTGCTGATATTGCAATGAGCGATAATATTGAAGATGGTGCAGATTTTGTGCATTCTAGAATAGGAACAAGAAATATTGTTATTAATCTAGTCATAAAAGGATATGTTGAAGAAAATAGATTGCTGTTGTATGAGTATTTTCCTAACAAAAAAAATATTAAATTATTTTTTGAAACGGATACAAAAAAGGTATGGATTGATGGATATGTTGAAAGTAATGAACCTAACCCGTTCAATATGCTTACAACGTGTCAGATTTCTATATTATGTCCAAATCCATTCTTTAAGGACTTGGAGGAAACCTTAACAGATATGAATATAATTGAACATAAATTCTATTTTCCTTTTTATACAGTCAATCCAAGACCATTCAGTATATATTCGCAAATAAGCATTCTAAATCTAATTAATGAAGGCAATGTTTCAAGTGGTATGACAATTGAACTATATGCAAGAGGAGAAGTTATAAATCCAACTATATATAATCGAGATACAAAGGAATATATAGGAATCGGAAGTGCTGAAAGACCTTTTAAAATGATAAAAGGAGATACGATATTAATTACAACACATATTAATAATAAAAGAGTTAAATTGATAAGAAATGCAGTTGAAACAAATATATTTAACTACTTAAAAAAAGGCAGTAAATTCTTGCAGTTAGAAACAGGAGATAACATATTTACATATTCAGCAGAAAGTGGAAATGAATATATTGATATTGATTTTAGATATTATTCTAATTATGAGGGAATATAATTATGGACGTGATTATAGAAAATGAAAATTTTGAAAGATTGGGATTGATTGAAAATGCTGAATTAATATGGGCAACAAGATATTATAAAAGTGGCGATTTTGAACTGCATACATCAGTTACAGAATATTATCTATCATTGATTAAAAGTGGCTTATATGTTGTGCGTGATGATGATGAAGATAATGTTGGAATCATTGAAAATTATGAGATAGTAAGCAATACAGAAGATGGCGATAAAATAAAAGTAACAGGAAAATTCGCAGAGGGATATGTATTGAATAGTAGGGTTATATCTCAACAAACTCTTTTAAGTGGCAATGCTCAATATCAATGTAGAAACCTAGTTGAAATGAATATGATCAATGCAACTGATACTAATAGAAATATTAGTTTTGTAAAATTAGGTTCTATTGATAATTCTATTAATGAGGATATACAAATACAGATAACAGGAGCAAACCTTTTAGATAAAATAGAAGAAATATGCGAATCTAAAAGAATAGGATTTAGAATGCCATTAAGAGATAATAAACTCTATTATGAGATGTATAAAGGAATTGACAGGTCATATTCGCAGAATGAGAATCCATGGGTTGTATTTAGTGATGAATATGATAATTTAAAAGAAGCAACTTATGTATATCAGACTTCAAAATTAAAAAATATTGCATATGTTGCAGGAGAAGGGGAAGGAATTGATAGAAGAATTGTAAAAGCATATAATGATATTGAGCCTAAAGGATTGAAACGTTTTGAAGTATGGGTTGACCAAAGAAATATGTCAACCAATAACGGAGAAATATCAGAAGCAGAAATAAAAAAACAGATGTCTGAGGAAGGTTTAGAAAATCTTACATCAATAACAACTGCTTTTGATGGAAGTGTCTCATTAAGTGGATATACTTATGGCAAAAATGGTGATATATACATAGGAGATATTGTTAGTATCATGAAAACTAAATGGAATAATATGTATATAAATGCTAGAATTATAGAAGCAATAGAAAGTTTTGATAAAAACGGAAAACAGATAGTTTTAACTTTTGGATTATAAAAGGAGGTGCGATAGATGATTGAATTAAAAAGTGGATTTTTCAACGCAGTTATGGTGGATAACGAACCAGATAGAATATATACTGCAGAACAGGTTAATGACTATTTTAAAGGCTTGATTTCTGATAATGGAATATTCGCAACAGTTTCAAATGCCTGCCAAGTTATCAAAAATACAGGTATGAGGGTTATTATAAAATCGGGCAGGGGGAAAGTAGGAAATAATTGGTTTGAGATTGATAAGGATTATACTATTGATATTCCTTCAAGTGATGTAATTTTAAACAGAATTGATAGAATCGTTATCTCAAGAGATAATAGCACACGTTCAACACAATTAAAATTATTGAAAGGTGAATTATCCTCAAGTCCTACACCTCCAACATTAACAAGAGATGAAACAACGTATGAGATATGTCTAGCAAATATCATTGTAAATAAGAATACAACTGCAATCACTGATTCTATGATTCAAGATACACGTTCAAATAATTCTGTTTGTGGGTGGATTGTTGGGTTGATTGAACAGTTTGATACAACAACATTATTTAATCAATATAAAGATGCTCAAGATACATTCATTGATGAAACAAGCAAAAATTTCACAAATTGGGAGATATCACAAAAAAGCAATTTTGATGCTTGGTTTAACAATATCAAAGAAACTGTTAAAACTGCGAATATCTATAGAGAATATAAAGCATTATATGCAACAACTTATGAAAACGAAAAAACATTAACTATCCCTAGTACAATAAATTTTGTGAATAATTCGCTTGATATATTGGAAATTCGTATAAATGATTTTGTACTTGCAAAAGATGAATTTAGCATCAATACTCAAGGAACACAAGTAATACTTACTAATCCAATAGATAAGATAGGCACAAGAATAGAATTTGTAAATAAAAAATGTGTTGAAGGAACAGTTGCAGAAAGTACTGTAACAAGACTTGATAAATTAGAAAATAAAGTAAATTCTATTGGCGAATATGTATATGAAGCGACAGGAGATAATGATAATAAAGCATTATCAACTATAGTGAAAAATTTCTTGAATGGTGTTGGCAATTATGCAAGTGTTCAAGATAATTCACAACTATATATATTAGTAAGTGGAACATTAGGAATTGCTTCATCTATTGATAATAATGTATTTGATTTTACAAGTGACACAACTTCAAAAAGAAAAGCAATCATTGACTTTTCAAGAGCAACTATACCTAATATAACATTGACTGATACAACATTAACAGTAATGAGATGTGGTGATAATATCACTATCAAAAATGCTAATATAAAGATTGAGCAAAACAATTCACAAACTATATATAGTTTGTATGGAGGAGATCACGAAAATATAAGCGTATATATCAATGGTACTTATGGAACATTATATGGTGCTTATGATTGTCATAGCATTTTGAATAGCAATATTAATATTGAGAATGCGACAGGAACATGCTATGGTTGCTACTTATGTAAAAAGGTGTTATATAATGAAATCAATATAAATAGTGGAACAAGTATAGAAGCAAGTGGAAAGCAGTTACTCATGGGCAACTTCGTAAATCAACCTATAAACGCAGATGATGCGGTTACAAATATAGGAACTATCACATTATAAAAAGGAGGTATTAATCATGAATTTAGATTTTTTAACTAATTATTTAGTTTGTGTGATTGTTGGTATTTGCTTATGTGTTGGGTTTGTCATTAAAACAAGCATTCCAAAGATTGATAACAAATATATTCCATTGATTATGGCAATTTTAGGAATTATATTAAATGTATGGATAAATATGAGTTTCACACCCGATATTATATTAGGTGGCTTATTCAGTGGTTTAGCATCAACAGGATTACATCAAGCATTTACGCAAATAATCAATAAAGAAGAATAGAGGTATTCTTATGAATGAAGCACAGTTTGTTGGAAATGTTATTCTAGCATTGATTACATTAGGATCTTTTGTTGCAATTATCAATAAATTTACGCAACCTATTAATGAATTAAAAATAGTAATTGAAAAATTGAATAGTTGTATTGAACACATTAAAGAAGATGAAGCAGTACAGAATAAAAGATTAGAAAAGCATGGAATGGAAATTGATGATTTAAAAACACGTATTGGAAAAGTTGAAACAAAATTAGAAGTTACTAGCGAGGAGTAGTTATATAACTGCTCCTTTTTTTACGATTGAAAAAAACGTGGACGAAAACATTTACGATTGAATTTATACTCATTTTTAATCACATTTAAAAAAATAAGGTGATTCCTCACCTTATTCAAAATATCCTTCTTCTTTTAATTGCTTTCTTACTGCATTCATAAGTTTTCTATAAGTAAGGATTGAACCATCTTCAAGTTCTAGTTCATCACAATCATTAAGATATAAATTAGCATTAATATGAAAGTCGGAGTAATCTGCTAAAATATAGCGGACGTCTCCTTTCATTGACTTGCTATCTCTTCCTGTTTCTTCAAGATATTCAGACCAGGTTTTAATTCCCAAATCTTTATAATATCCATCTAAATCACTTTTTACATCTTCCACTACTAATTTAGTTGCTAATTCAAATTTATTCATATTCATTTACCTCTTTTCTTTACAAGTATATTATATATGTAATACATATAAAAGTCAACAACATTTTGAATATTTCTTAGAATTTTCATTATATGAAAAAATGGTGTTTATAGTGTTATCGCTTCACTTTTTACTAGTCCTTATAATCAAGTAATACTGGAGAAATTCCACAATGCTTACAATATGCTTTATATCCTTTATAACAGACTTTCATAATAGGTGCTACTATTTCATCTAATTCGTTGTATTCCTTCTTTAGCGTTCTATATTCGTAGTTTTTTACGCATTCACAAATACTTGTATCACGCACTAAGTCTTTTATCTCATTGTTTAGATTCTCAAGTAATGCTAGACAATTACTGAACATTTTAAAGTCATATACTTGTAATTTATAATGATCATTAATGCTTGCCCTTGATTTTTTCACCATTGTTAAATTTACATTATTCATTATTCAATCACCTCATATTTATTTTTCTTAACGTATGTTTTTGATGTTAAACTTCTAACTCTAAAGTCTGCTTCTTCTGTATTCAACCACTTATAAGCATCTTCTAAATTATCAAACTTTTTAGCGTATCCATGCCATTTTCCAAATTCAAACTTTTCAGATACTCCATACACAAATCCATTCTTTTTGAAATAAGTTTCTACTTTCATATTCTTTTCTCCTTTCCTATTTCACTTTACGAATACATTATACTATATGTGATACACATAATCAATCCTTTTTGTAACATTTTCTATTATTTTCATTTTATGAAAATATCAAAATTAAGCATAAATGTGCTTGACTTTTATATGTATTACATATATAATAAAGGTGTAGTAAGAAAGGGGTAAAAGAATATGACAAGAGAAGAAATGGATAAACTTAATGTTGGAGATAAAGTGGAAGTAAAAACATATAATACAACAACATCAGCGAAAGTAAACGGATTTACTGAAACACTAGATAATGAATTGACTAGATTATGCAAATAAAACTACTGATTTAAATGATGACCTATTAAAAAATAGAGTGAAGCGATAACACAAAAAACACTAAACTTTTTTACAAAAACACTTGTATATATGTATCACATATGATATAATTTACTTGTAAAGGAAAGAGGGTACAAGAAAATGATTGAAAATTTATATGCATATCTTATGAATACAAAAGAGAATGAAATTATTATCAGAACATCGCACGTAAAAGGATGTTGGGACGATAATGAGTTCGATGCTAACAAGGCAGGATTCAACATTGCAAGATTCATCAATCCAGAATATAAAGCAAAGAATGAATTTTCCGAATGTTACAAATTGACAAGAAGATGAATAAAAGGCACTCAATAAAGAGTGCTTTTTATTATCAAAAAAATTAAAAAATCACAAAAAATATATTGACTATATATGTGATACATAGTATAATAAATATGTAAAGAAGAGAGGTAAACGAATATGAAAACATTTAATGAATCAATGATTAACAATTATAAGGAATTTAATAACAAAGGTAGTTTTGAAATTGAAGGATACATGGTAAAATTCAATAACAATACAAAAGAATTAGAAACTGAATATCCATTCGCTAGTGATTTGCGAGTTTGGTGGTTTGGATTAGAAAAAGAAGAAAAAGAAGATAAAAGAGCAGAACTAATCAAGGAACAGGGATTCGAGGAAATAACAGAAGAAGCAATCAATAAATTAGAAAATATGACAACTAAAAGTGCTAAATTTACACTTGATAGAATGCAGAAATATAATCGCAGAATATTCAAGAAAGATAATTTAGTGATTGTACATGGTCAGTGCTATGTAACTGCTAAGGAATTAAAACAGTTAGAAAAGGTTTACGGTTGTGAAACAAAAGATGCTCAAATCTACTTTGATGAAATCGGAATGATACGTGTATGGAATAAATTATCTAGAGAAGCATGGACTAATAAATAACAGGAGGGTCGGAAAACCGACCTTCCCAATATATTAAAATAAATAAAAAAGTTATCATATGTACTTGATATTTATATGTAATACATATATAATATACTTGTAGAAAGAAAAGAGTAAACCTCTAAGGAGATAAAATTATGAGCATGAAAAAAATCAGAGAAGTATCAAGAAATATGTCAGTTGAAGAAATAAGAGAAGATGTGGAAAGAATTAAAATTGAATTTCCACAATTAGAATCTAATTGTGATTCAATTAATTTCGATAGACCAAAAGGTGCTATCAACAGAGAGTATAAGTTTCTTCTTGAAGATGTAAAAAGTTTAGAAGATACTGATATTCAAGACTTCTATAAATTTAAAGATTGCCAAGATAGATTAGACAATCTAAAAAAATTAGTTTCTAATTATTGGGAATGTGATGTAAGTGATTTTGGAGAAGCACTTGCAACAAATAGAGAATTGGCAGAAAAAGAATATGCTTCATTAAAAAAGACATATGAAGATTTAAGAGAAGCATTAAAGCCAATCATGAAAGATTCTTATAAAGGTTATAAGGCTCATTGCGAGTTTTGCAGAATTCCTTATAGTCATTATGAGGAATTTGAAGAAGTAAACGAAGAAGATTTATTTGCTTCAATATTAGGAATGTAGGGAGGTATCAAGCATGAAAAAATTAAGATTTAAAAAATGGGTAACAAACCTACTTCTTACAGTTAATTTTATAATCTGCGTTATGATGTTAACTATTCAAGATTTTGATCTATGTTTTACATCATTATTGTTTATGATTGGTATGCCAATAATCTTTTTGATTAACTCATATCTTTTAATTGAATACGGAGGAATATAATATGGAATACAGCGATAAAGAAGTGAATGCTATAATCTTTACAGAAAAATATAAATACTATAAAGATTATGTAGAACGATTAGAAAAGGATTATGATGGTCTTTTAGATGAAATAGAAGACTTAGAAAAGCAAATCAAAAAACTAAAATATGAAAATAGAAATCTAAAGAAGCAAAATAAAGAATACAAAAAAAGCGGTATTCTAAATGATGCAGATGCTCAAAGATATAGAGAAATGTGTATCAGTCAAAAAAAGAAAATAAATGAATTAAAATTGCTATTAAGAGTAGAAAGATCAAAGCACTAAAATAGTGCTTTTTTTATTGAAAAAAATTATAAAAATTTGCTATATGC
>ULNE01037218.1_pt1 | contig 61860 bp, 55 predicted proteins | sample 1951831 | NCBI WGS metagenome assembly ULNE01 (sample SAMEA4835568, study PRJEB28245) | human gut metagenome | biome: gut microbiome; material: fecal sample | place: Denmark | collected 2008 | reverse complement strand
TGTCTAGACTATTATTATATATTATAAATAATGCTACAATAAATAGTAATAAAATTATATTAGATTTTAATAATAATGATATTAAAGAAATTAGTACTTCTAATATAGAATTAAATTATTTAATAGATAAATTAGAAGAATACAATATTATACGTAGAACTACAATAAATAATATTTATATACTTAATCATAATATTATATTCAGAGGAGATATTGAGACCTTTGTTAAGGCATACACAATAATCCATGAAACTAATAATATAGAATTAACTATTGATAGTAAAGTAATACTTGATAATACTATTGATTATGCAAAACAATAATACTATTTCAGTAGAAAAGATAATAGCAAAAATAGACAACGATTTTAATCCAGATGGTAGCGATTGGATACCTAGAGTTATATCGTGGACTATAGATGCTATGGGACAATTAGATGTTCTTAGAATAGTTCCTAAGAAACGTCGATTAGAAGTTATTAATAATATTGCTAGAACTGCTTGTCCGTTTAGTACAAAAGGACTTAAAGTATATGATGATAATGGATGTGAAGTTAGTGTTATATCAGCTCGATGTGGTAGTTGTTCTTCTCCATCTCCTACGGGGGAACAGCCCGACAAGTCATTAGAATTGTCGAATACTATGTCAATAGTTGATACTGAATATAATGGTAAAGAAACTTATGGAAGTTTAGCTATACATAATAATACTCCTGATGTTACAAAACAAGCAACTGTTGTTGAGGAGCTTTATTCCGCCCCCCGTAGAGGATGTGAAGATAGAGGTTATGTCCTTATTGATGACCATACAATAGAGATTAACTTTGATGCTAAATATATAGATATTATATCCAATGAAATTGAAACTGAATATAGTGAATATTATAAATGTGATATTCCTGTTATTCCTAACAATTATATATTAATTGAAGCTATTGGATATTACTGTATGTATAAGATGTTATGTCGTGGTATGAAACATCCTGTGTTTAATCTTGGAGCTAGTCAATATGGAACTAATCCTTATTATCAATGGGAGCAGTTAAAGAATAAAGCTAAAGCTGGAGTTATTAATGATTGGCAAGCTGAATCTGGAAATAAAGATGGTGACGCTTGGCGTAGTTATTTCTATAATTATACTTTTCCAAAATAAATAAGAAGTTATTATGGGAGATATAATAGATATTGTTACAGTTAATGGTATTTATGGCTTATCTGTAAGAATGGATTCGAGTAACCGAAATGATGAAAATGAGGCTCGTAGATATGGTTTTCCTGACCTCTGCGTAAAGATAATTTTCACATCATACAATTAATCAGATTAAGTCAAGATAATCGCCTGTGAGGGCTTAAAATAAGTCAATCGTTATGGAGATAAACAAAAAACTTAATATAGATACTGATATAGAATTTTTAGATACTGGTGATATAGCTCACGCTAGTAATATAGTAGCCAACAATACTAACGATGGAGTATTGAACGAAAATTCTATTGAAAAGTATTTTATACTAGATAATCCTAATGAAAAAGTTGTAGGATATATAGCTTGTTCTGATGAATTTATAATATTTACTAGTTTTAATAGAATTTTTAGATGTAAAGAAAGTTCTAAAGAAAATATAGAAGTTAATACTAATTGGAAATGGGAAGGTGGTAATGTTATAGGAGCATATACTTATAATATAAATAAAGAACTTATTATTAGTATTACAGAATTAAACTCTGACCATGATGTTCCTTTGAAGATTATAAATCTTAGTAAGCCTGAATATGTAATGGGTGAGTCAGATAATAAATATACTCTTAATCCAGAAATTCCTCAATTTAATCTTATAAATTATAGTACTGTTAATGGCGCTAATATGTATCGTGGAGTATATAATTTTTTTATAAGATTTAAAAAAGGAGAACAGTATACTGCTTGGTATAAAATTGGTTATCCTATTATATTATTTGATGATTCTTACAATATTACAGTAGAACGATATGTTTACAATGTTAATGACGGAGACGGATTAGGATTTAGTCCTCGTAATTATACTATTACGGACAATGTTAATAATGATGTTGAAAAAATAAGTAAAAATATTATATTAGGTATTGATATAAATGATAAGACATTATCTTATACTCATTATCAAATAGGATATATAGTTAATACTACTTCTAGTGAAATAAAAATATTTAATACTAATGATTATGGTATAAAAAATAAAAGAGTTACTATAAGTAATACTGATACTAGTGGAGATTTTACATTAGACGATTTAACTAGTACATTTTTTAATGTTTATAATGTAAAAACTCTATGTAACTATAATAATAGATTATATATTGCTAATTATAAAGAAGAAAATCCTAATACTGTTGTAAGTAAAATAGATGTTAGTGATATAATAGTAAGAGCAGTTCCTTTAAAGAACGAACCATCACCTTTATTAGTAAGAAATAATATTAATAAACGAAGTAGTATAGCTAGTACTTATGCTCCTGTAGGCGATAGTCAATTAGTAACAGAAGTTTTATTTGGTTCTAAATATATAATTAAATTAAGAGCTAAAATATATTTAAGTGACGGAAGTTACAAAGAAGTCACTAAATGGTTTTATAGCGATGATACCGTATCCACAGGAACTCTTGATAAAGGACAATTAATGTTCGATATTAATATAATATTTAATTCTATTTTATATGATATTGATGAAGAAGTAAAAGGAATACCTTATGTGACTGAAGAATACCGTGATGCTTATTATCTTATTGTACAAAATAGCGATAATGGTATAATATCTAAATTTTCGTATAGTCATGGAAGTTTAGGAGAAGATAATTTTAAACTTGCCGGAAAAGTATATACTTCAAACGATTTTATTATAGAAGAACTTTATAAAGTTGAACCAGGAGACAATGAAGTATCTCAATCATGGTTTTGTGAACCTAATATTAAATTTACTGAAGCTAATAAATATCCAGATATAGCTAAAAATTTACGTATATATCTTACTACGGAATTTAATAATATATATGGAGGTACTATTAAAACTGTATATAATGGATTATTTAAATTAATTGAATCTAGTATTTCAGGTTCTGTAAATGGATATAGACTTGATTATAATTATGTATCAAAATCTTATTTGTTCCTTTATTATACTAATTTCTTTATAGATAAATATTTAGAAGCTAAATATCCTGGTTCTACTAGAAAATATAAATACCAATATACACTTAAAGATGGAGCTGCTGAACCAACTAATAAAGACGCTATATATTTAGATTCTTATTCTAATGCCGCATCTTTAAGGTCTTCTGTAAGAGTTATGTATAATTGTAGTTTAAAACGTTTACAACTTTGTGCTACAGCTGTTAATCAAGGAAGTTATAGTCAAGGTACAGAATATGCTTATATAGACGATGAAGTAACTATTATACCAACTAGTGGAGAACAATTTACTTTTAGTGTTAATGAACTTATTAGTATACTTCCTGTTATTATACCTAATTATAATAAAACAGTAGAAGATTTTGATAAGAGTTTTGGAACTAGTTATGAATGGACGGAAGATAGAGAACCGAATGAAAATGATTTTGACCCTAATCTTTCTTATAATTTATCTATTTATCATCATGGTTCTTCTGATAAATTTAGCATTATTGATGTAAAACCTAAAGTAGTAGGTTTTAGAAATAGAGTAACTGAAAATAATGTTATAAAAGTAGATAAAGATTTTGCTATAATGATTCCTTTTAAGGATTGGTTTAATAATACTTATGATAGAAAAACAGATGATGGTTCTACTTATAGAATTAGTGCAGGAAGTTGGTCAGACCCAGTTTTTGATGAAGGACAAGTAGGACAATTATATATAAGTTTTGTAAAAAATAAAACTATAAGAATTAATAATACTGATAATTACGCTGCTTATTTATTAAAAGTTATAGATGCTAATAATTTAATGAGTGTAGAAGTTTTATTACCTTATACTGATGAAAAATTTAATATCAGAGTAAATGCTAAGGATACTACACAACCTTCGACAGATGTCACATATCCTGTTTATAACGCTCCTATAAATGAAGTAAATGATAGTAGTGGTGGAGGTGAAGAATTAAATTTCTATGGGGATATTACTAAGCAGGCTATTAATAATGCTGTTTATAACCTATTTATACATTATGTTTATCCTAATGGTTCTTATACAGACGGTATTCGTATATCCAATAATATGACATATAATAAGACTATTAAATTAGGAACAGCTAATGATAATGGAACTACTATAAACCTTAATTATGAAGTTAATGAAGATACTAAAATTGCTGATGTAAAGAAAAGATATACAGAATTGCTTACTAAGTATACTACAATAGATACTACTGACGCTCATCCTGTAGTTAGAGTATTTGATGATGTGGCTGATGTTAGATTTTGTAATGTATTTCCCGAATATAACAATAATGGTATTGCTTTATACAAAAATACTAACGGAGATAAACTATTTAGAGGTAGCATTTTAGGCAATTATATTACTACGCAATATAATAAAGGATTTAAATTTGTGTTTGATAATATACCTATGTACGAAGAGTTTGTAGGTTATTTTATAAGTTATGAAAAATCAGAACCTATACTTACAGGCGAATGTATAGTAACTCCTTTAACAGGAGGACTTAATGCTAATGCTGGCAGTTATGAGCAGGATATTAGTGAAGTAAGACTTTATTATCCCGAATTTGACTTAGTAAAGAAAGTATCTGGCAATATATTGTTTATAGAAAAACAAGAAGACTTTAATACTAATTGGAATGAAATATTTGATGATTCTTATTATAGTACTGATACAGGAAATGGTCGTGCCGTTGGAACTAATTATATATCTTCTATAAAATCTATAAATGTATATGCTCCTAATGATTTATCTAATAATAGAGGTAGACAAGGAATTTTAGCTGTAAATACTACTAACGCTATTAGGTTATATAATACTATAAATCAACGGAAAAAACAATTAACTTTCGGATTATTACTTAATATAGTAGATAATATATACCTAAGAAAGAATAAAGAACTTATCAGTCTTGGATATATTAAATATGTAGATTATGAACCTAATAAAAAATATGAATATGGTTATGAAGGATATAATTATAACTATGATTATTATAAGGTAAGTAATCAAGTGTTTGATATGAACTATTGGGGAGTTAATTATGATGAAGTTCATCCTTCTGCTAAAACAAATGATGGAAGAGTATATACAGAAGATTTCCCTAAAGGGGATTATAGTACTTCTAAGTTTTTACATTGTCCTACTGTTGGAGTAAGAATGAATAGTTATTCTTTATATCCTACTTTTGCTAAGAATATTAAATCTAAACCTATATCTAAATATTATGGTTTTAAAGGTACTGATTCTGATACTGCTCATATATATACAGAATTAGTTACTCATGTATATTATACTATGCTTAATGATATATATGAACTTAAACCTAATTTTTATGATTATGCTGATAAACTTATTTCTAATTTTGATAAAGATTATTATGCTAATTTCATAGATTATTATGATAAAGTTATTCGCCGTAGTGATATTATAACTAATGAGTCCGTAGAAAATAAATGGAGAAAATTTAGACCGGAACAATATAAAATTATAACTGAAAATAAAGGAGCTATTATAAATATCATTGGTGTTGGTAGTTATCTTATTGCTCATTGTGAACATTCTATGTTTGTGTTCAATAGAGATTCGAGTATGAGAACAGAAGATAAAGATGTTCAATTAGTAATTCCTGATGCTTTTGATATAGATTATGTTGAAATGTTTACTAGTACTAGAGGATATGCTGGTATTCAAAAAGTTAATCAATTTGTTTGTAGCAATTATGGTTATATTTTTTATGATAGCGATGCTCATAAACTTTATAGATTTGATGAAAATAATCTTGATGAAATTACTCCTGGATTTAAGAACTTATTTAAACATGATATTGTTGATATAAATTTTGCTATTGATGAACGTAATGAAAGAATGATATGTTTAGGTAAAGCTAAAATTGATAATGAGACTAAACATTTTGCTATAAGTTATAGTTTTAATGGTAAATATTGGTTAAGTACTCATAGTTATTGGTATGATGATTGCTTTAATACTAAGAACAATTCTTATTTTATTAATAATCAAATTATAGAATCTTCTGTTGATAAATTTAATTTAGATAAATTTGGAGATTATACCAATATTATAGATGACAATATTAATATATTTAAAACAGAACTTACTATTGAAGGAAAACCTTGTTCTTTTGTTGATGTTGTATTTAACAATGATAATATAGATAAAGTACTTAATTATATATCATATTCTGTTAATAAAGCTACTGACGATAATTATAGTGGGCTTAGACTTCTTATTTATACTAATTGTTGTTATAGTGATTATATAGATATTAGTATTCCAAAGAAGACAATGAAAGATTATAAACATCCTTATTATAAATATGGAAGTTGGATATTCAATTGGTTTAGAAATAAGATTGCTAACATAGATACCAAAAATCCTATAATTAGAGGTAATGGTAAACTACATCCTGATACTAAATTTATAACTACAAAAAGTCTTAATGATACGCTTGTGGTTGGTAAATATTTTGTTATAAGATTTATATTTTATAGTAATGATAAAAGAATAAGCGTAAACAATATAGAATGTCATTAATGATGAAAAATAATAAATATAAACCTAGAAAAAAAGCTTTTATTGGCGCTATTATTGGAGCGGCTACTAGTATAGCTGGAGGAATTATAGGAGCGCGTAAAAGAAAAAGAGCCGCTAGACGAGAAGCTGCTCGTCAGAAAGCAATTAAACGTAATGAAGAAACTTATAAAAGTATTGAAGCTCTTAATGCTGGACTTGAAGGTCAAGAAGAAATACAAGATAATTTTATGGAACAATATATGAGATATGGCGGTATTGCTAAAAATAAAAAATATAAAAATAGAAATAAAAAAGCTATTGGTGGAGTGGGAGAGATTATTGGCAGCGCTATTAGTGGAGCTGCTAATATAGTTAGTGCTGTAACTGAAAGTCCGGAAATTGCTCAAACTGGAAATGTAATAGGACAAACTGTAGGAAAAGGACTTACTAAACATAATGCTAAACGTATTGCTGAACAACGTAAAGATAATCTTACTAAGCCTATTCCTATTAATGGAATTAATGCTAATTCTGATTTGAATCTTCCTACTACTTTACAACCAATTAAACGTTACGGTGGTCGTAAATCAGTATGCCGAATGGTTTGCGGTGGACAAAAACGGAAGTGAATATTAACGTAGACTATGTTTATTTGCTCGCTGTTGGATTTTGATATAGGTTGTGATAATTAGTATTGATTTTGATAATCGTTTGACAGAGAGCTTTAAAATGGCTAGTTTTGTCTATTTCGTATAATAATATATAATTATGACTAGATATAAACCTAATGTTATTCGTGGCGGACGTGCCACTAATATAAAAGGTAATCTATATTATATGTCAGGTAGAAAACATGAAGCTGGCGGTATAGATATTGGTAAGAATCCTAAAACAGGACTTGAAGTTGAAGACGGAGAAATTGTTCAAACAAGTCCTAATGGTTTAAAAGTATTTAGTGCTCAACCTATTCTTAATGGTAATAGTCCTGCTAAACTTGTAATGGGTGGCGCTAATCCTGCTAAAGTATTTAATGCTCAAGAAAGATTTAAAGAAGTAAATGGTATTAATGATGATGGTACTAAAAAGAAACGTATGGGAGGATTAAGTAGAGATAAAGATTATGGTTCAAGTAAGAAACCATATCCTAATGTTAATAAAAAAGATTTTGCTGGTGGTGGAAGAAGTTATCCAATACCTACTAGAGCAGACGCAGTAGATGCTTTGCGTCTTGCTGGACTTCATGGTCGTTCTGATGTTAAAGCTAAAGTTTATAAAAAATATCCAGATTTGAAAAAGAAACGTATGGGAGGTATAAGAGAAGATTATCCTACTCTTGCCGGAGATTATTATGGTAGAGAAGAAGCTAAGACTATTAAAGCTCTTAGAAATGCAAGAACTAATTCTCAATATCAAGGACGCAATCTTAATCTACCAACATTATCAATGAATAATGCTTATGGTAATTTACCTGTTACTCCAAGTAATAGAACTGCTATTGAAAGAACTAATACTAAGTATAATACTACTACTGATAAACCTAAGACTAAAAGACAATCATTTAATAGTGCTTTTGCTGCTGCTAGAAAACAAGGTCTTAGAGAATTTACTTGGAATGGTAAACAATATGGAACTCAATTAGCTGGTTCTACAAAACCTAAAACTAATCAACAAACAAGTACTAGAAGTAGTATAACTTCTAATAATCTTCCGGAAGTTACAGTTAGTGCTCCTATAGTTAATAGCAGATTAATTAATCAATTAGAAGCTAATAGATATGTTCCTTCTAAACCAAAACCTGTTCAAGAACATACAGTTAGAGTAGAAAGTAATACTGTAAGTCCTGTTAAACGTAGAAGTCCTATTAATGATAAACCAGGAAGAATTGGTTATATTGATAATAATGGAGACGTTATTTATGGTAAAAGTGGTAGTAATGAAGTTGGTGATATACTTTCTGCTGGATTTAATGATATGATTGAATATGGTAGAGGAATATTTAATCGTAAAAAAAAAGTAGGAGGTAGAGTTGTAACAGTTAATGGTAATGTCAAATCAGGTCTAGTTATCTCTCCATCCTCTACGGGGGAACGGGAAAAAGCCGCCGTTGGTAAAGACTATGACTTTAGAATCGATACTACTAAATATAAAATAGGAGATACTTTCGAATATAAAGGAAAACAATATAAAGTTACAGGACGTAATGCTGCTAAACCTATTGGTAAAGGAACTGATAAAGATGTTGAAGCTGCTGCTCGTAGAGACGCTAAAGGAGCAAGAACCGATTTTAGAGATATGCTAGAACGTCCACAATATACTCCTGATAAAATAGAAAGTAAACCTAAGACTATGGCTACTAGAAGTACTAGAGTTGAACAACCAGTTCAGACAACTACGACGACTAAGCAGACCAAAGTAACAGCCCCCCGTAGGGGAAGTGGAAAGAGTAAATCTAAGCCTGCTGCTAAACCTGCTGAACCAACTAAACCTGCACCTAAATTTGCAGATTTAAACACAATGATTCAAGGTATTAATACTAGAGGTGCTCAAACCCCTACTAGAATAGAACCACGTACTATTGAAGGAGCTAGTACAAATACAGGAGTTCCTGATGTTATTGAATCTCCTCGTAAGAGACTTACTTTATTTGATAAATTAGATACTAATGATATTATAGGTCTTGCTGGTAATATAGGCGGTACAGTTGCTAATGCTATAAATACTCGTAAAGCACTTAATAATATGGAAGCTCCCAGTGAACCTATGTATGAAATTCCTGCTGCTATGAAAACTCATTTTAATATAAGACCTCAAATAAGTGAAATTAATGAGAATACTCGTAGAAGTATGGATGATGTTACTGCTAATACATCTAGTAGTAGAGTAGCTCTTCAAAGAAAACAAAGATTGCGTAATACTGGACAATATGCTAAAAATAATCTTTATGGTCAAAAAGAAAATATAGAAACTCAACTTATTAATCAAGATAGATTAAATAGACAAAGAGTTGGAAGTAGAAATACTGCTGCTTATAATGATTGGAGAAATCGTACTACTCAATTTAGAAACGCTATTAGAGAACAAAAAGCTAGTTCTCTTAATAATATGTTTAGTGGTATTAATGCTGGACTTCAAGATATGCTTAGTCGTATTGAAAATCGTAGAAATTATAATAATACTCTTGGTATTTATGATGCTACACATCCTAATACAGATAAGAGATTATTTAGAGATAAAGGTGTTACAATTTAATATTAATAAATATGCCTATACAAGAATTTAATCCTGTGTTTAGACCTGTTATTAATCCAATTGATTTGGATAAATTAGGACAGGCTTATGATACACTTGAACAAGGACATCTTAAAGCAATAGATACTGCCTCCGCTGTGGAGGCAGAACTTGCCAAGCTTGATTTGAATGAAGCAGAAGATGAATGGAGACAACAACAAGTGAATAAAATAAAGAGTGCAATTACTAATAATAGTACTTATGGAAATGCTTATGGAGCTTTAGACGATGTTATTCGTGAAAATGGTTCTATAATGTCTAATCCTGGTATGATTGGTAGACTTCGTGCTCAACAAGATTATAAGAAGTATATTGACAATCTTGAAAAACGTACTGATATTCCTGAAGATTATAAAGCTTATTTTAAAGAACAAAATACTTATAATTATAAAGATATAACTGATAGTAAAGGTAATATTATTGGAGGTAGTAAATGGAATCCTGCTGTACAAGAAGTTAGTACAGTTCCTATGAGCCAATTACTAGATAAAGCTCTTCAATGGGCTGCTAAAGAATCTGGTGGAGGTAGTCAAACAAGATGGCTTGATTCTCAAGGTAAAGTTACTAATGATATTACTAAATCAGTTACAGGCGAAATTTATTCGTCTGCTACTAATAAATGGGAAAGACTTAGTAAAGATAAATTAGCTGCTGCCGTTGCTGCTGTAATTGAAAATACTCCTGGAGCTAAAGCTAGTCTTGACCAAGATTATAAAATTGCTAAATGGAAATATGATAAAAGTGGTGGTAATAATCCTGATATAACTAATAAAGATGGTATTCTTTTAACCCCCGAAGAGTATCTTAATAAAAGAATAGATCCATTTTATAAAGCAGCTACTTATTATAATCAAACTTCTAGTACTACATATGGAGAGGCTTGGAAAGCTCAATTGGCATTGGCTAGACAACAAGCTGCTGCTGGTAGTGGAGGAGCTAGTAATAGAACTGGTTATTCTGACATACTTACTACTACTACAAATCCTATAAGAATTGATAATTTTGTTCCATCTACTGCACAAGCAGAAATTAGTACTAATAAACAAAATATTGCTGATTTACTTAAAGCTTCTAATCCTAATCTAGATTTTAATCTAGACGGTAAAAGTAGTAATGATATAAAACAACTTATTAAAGATAATATAAAAGACCCTATGGAACAATATAGGGCTTTAGGTAATCTTGAAATTATAGATGACGCTCAAGAATATCTTAATGGGTTAAAAGAAGGAGTTGGTACTAGAGAACAACAAGCGTTTGATACTTATAATGCTATTATTAGTATGAGTGATTTACCACCTATTGGAGAAGACCCGGGTGGAGTTCTTAAAGGAGTAAATAGAAATGCTGATATGGGATATAATATATATGCTGCTAAATATTCTAATATGGTAAATAATATATTTGGAAATGGTAAGTCTATTAGACAGTATTTTACTGATGACGATACATTTGACGAATTTATTGCTAATATTGGAGGAGAAAATAAAGTTAAAGCTTTAGGTATAAATATTGGTTCTAAAGAAGGAAAACGATATGTGGAATTACCTAGAGACCAATATAGAAGTCTTTATAGTTTTGCTAAAGCTACTAAGAACGCTATTGATAATACTCATAATTTCTTTGGTAGTACATGGCAAACTATTAAAAATAAAATATATACTAAAGCTGGTGATAATATAGTTCAAGTAGATAGTAATGGTAATGAAACTTCGTTATATAGTGCTACTAATCAAGATACAGGTTTTGGAGATAGTAGTCAAGGTAATAAAGTATTTAGACCATTATTGGACTTTGTAGATAATACTTTAAAATCAAAGAACGATGATGTATTAAAAGGAGGTAAACTTAATGTAGGTCAACAAGTTGTTACTGAACCTACACCTAATGCTGCTGAATTAGTATTTCAATTACAAACAGGTGCTATTAAATCGTCAGAATTTACTAATCAATATAAAGTAGCTAAAGACCAAGCTATGAAGGCTATACGTAATATAGACCTTACTCAAACAGGTGCTCTACGAGTTGGAGATAATAATATGTTTGAACCTATTGATAGTGAAGACCGTAAAGAACTTACTGCTATTATTAGAAGTGCTAAAGAAAATGATTTAGAAATAGTAGCTGTTCAAGATTTTAAAACAGGAGAATGGAGTCCTCAAATTACTATATTAGGAACTTATGATAATGAAGGAAAACTTAAAAGAGAACCAATTACTCTTTATGCTCCTGGAGGATTTGATAGCGCAATAGTCGAAAGTTGGAATAATGATACAACATTTAAAGCTAAGAAAGATATAAATATATATGGAGCTGCTGGACGTAATATTAATCTAACTAATGCTTCTGCTTTTGCCAATATTGATAAGATAACTATGATACCTACGGGTGAAGGATTTAATGTTTATGATAAAACTAATAATCGTTCTTTAGGTTCTGTATCTCCTCAAACAGCAGTTGATTTAAGAGATACTTATTATCAATGGAATGATATTTATAATTTATATCAAACAGGAGCTAATATTAAACCAGAAGCTATACAAGCTATTGCTGAAAAAACAGCTACTAATTTAGCAAATATTACAGGAGCTGCCGGTAATCAAAACATAATCGCTTATTATTACCAACAATTAATTAACAATATAATGGGACAATAATATGGATATACTAAAGTTTGCGCAAGAAGGAAACGTTAGAAGAAATCCTGACTATAATCCTAAGACTAAAAAGGGGGCATTACAGCCCCCTACTATAACAGATTTCAATCCCGCCACTTCTACAAGTGATGCGGGACGTTCTGTTTTAGGACGTACATTAGCAAGAGGTATATATAATCTTAATCAATATGATGTAGATAAATATACTCCTTATGATACTTATGTTAATCCTTATGATACTGAAGAAGAACTTAATAAAGAACGTGCAGAGAATCAAGGAGTACTTGAACAAACCGGTAGATTCGTTGGACAAGCGGTTGGTTCTGAAGTTGTACTTGGTACTCTTCGTGGATTTAGTGATTTAGTTGATGCAGCTGGACAACTTATAGGAGTTACTGACGATGATTATACTAATCCTGTTAGTTCTCAACTTGCAGAATGGCAAGATGCTATTCGTGAAAGACTTGAAATATATAGAGAAAACCCTAATGAAAACTTTGATTTTAGTGATAGTGGATGGTGGCTTGGTAATGCTGTAAGTATAGCTAGTACATTAAGTCTTTTAATACCTGGAACTGCTGTCGCTAAATTAGGTAAAATTGCAGGTCTTGGACGATTAGCTCGTGGTATAGGTAAAGTAGCAGGTAAACCATTTGGTAGACCAAATACTTTTGGTAAAATGGCAGAAGTTGGTAGTGATATTATGGGAACTGCCGCTGCTAGTAGAGTTGCTGAAAACTATATAGAAGCTAGAGATACTTATACACAAGTTTATGATGAAGCTAAAGAAAGATTAGCTTCTATGTCAGAATCTGATAGAGAAACTTTATATAATGCTAATCCTAAACTTCGTGGACTTAGTGATGATGAAATTGCTAAATATGTATCAGGAGAATCTGCTGATGATACTTTTAAGAACGATATGTGGCTTATGTTATTAGACGCGTTTCAGCTTAAAGGATTAAGAAATATTTGGAAAGGTGCTAGAAATATAGCTACTAATAGAACTTTAAGAGAAGCTAATGAACAAGCTGCTGCTAGATTAGTTGGTAGAGAAATACAAGCTCCTACTGGTATTAAGAAATATCTACGAGTTCCTGATAAAGAAAGTCTTCTTAATATTGTTCGTGAAGGAAGTGAAGGATTTGAAGAAGGATGGCAATATATACAACAACAAGCAGGAGTTGATAAAGGACGAGAAATGCTTAATGATGCACATGAATCTCGTACTTATACTGATTATCTTAAAGACCCTCAAATGTGGGAACAATCGTTTTGGGGATGGCTTGGAGGAGTAGCTTTTCAAGGTATAGGTAGTGCTGCTAATAAACAATACGCTAAATATATATCTAAAAATAAAGATATTCTAACAGAAAGTCGTAAAGCAGAAATAGATACTAGAGCTAGTATTATAGATAAATATATTAATGATATGGCTATATTAAATGAAGGATATAATCCTAATAGTCCTGTCATTAATGATGAAGGTAATATAGTCCAAGATGCTGACGGTAATAACGTTTATGAAGAAGTAAATGAAACAGAAAAAGAAGCATTAAAACAAAATGCTACTGAGAAACTTATTACAGATTTAACTATTAATGCTATTGATAAAGGTAATTATGATTTGCTAAAAGATTTCCTTATGTCAGAAGATATAGCTCAATATATGGACAAATCAGGAGCTATTGAGCAAGAGCAATCTAAACAATTTATGACTAATATTATTGCTAAAATGAATGAAGTATCTGAGACTTATGAAACAGAGCTTAATAAAGCAATAAATAATGATGCTAAAGATGCTAATATAGCTAGTCAAATAGCTAAAGAAAATACATATAATAAATTAGCTTCTAGAAATGAACAAAATATAATAAATAAATATACTGATGAATATAATAAATCTCTTAATGATATATCTGATGTTAATACTAAAACTAGAGTTGATGAATTAAATAGAGCTGTTCAATTAGAAGGAATTGCTCAAGAACTTAATTATCTTAATCAACAACTTAAAGTTAATGATGATAATCTTAAAGCTAAAACTATTACTAAGTTTGAGCATGACCATATTGCTCGTAAAATAAATAAGAAGAAACAAGCATTTGTTAAATCTACTAATACTACTAATGAAACTGAATTTAATGCTTTATATAATGAAAATAGAAATAATACTGCTTTTCAAGAACTTGGTAATATAGATAAAAATATAGCCACTGCTGTTATTGGTCGTAGTATGGCTGAACGAAGAAAAACTCTAATAGATAGTGATGTTGCAGAAACTAATCAACAGATTAGAGATAGAGCTAAATATATAGAAAACGAATATAGAACTGTTAAAGATGAAGCTCTTAAAGATAATATTAAAAGATTAGATAATGCTTTTGAATCAAACGATATTGATACAGTTCTTGATTATTTAGCTGGAAATAAAGATGCAGAACTAAACGATAATATTAAAAAGGAACTTGATGATATAGTTAAGAATATTAATATGTTCGATGAATCGTCAGAACCTATCACTGATGTTATAAGTAGGCACGCTAGATTAAAAGCAAGGCAAAAAGGACAACAACCTGTAGCTACTGTTAATAATAAACCAGTAGAACAAGTTCCACCTGTTGCACAAGTTAAACAAGAAGCTCCTGTTGAAGAAGAACAGAAACAAGATAAAGATGATGCAATCTCTCCATCCCCTACGGGGGAACCTCAACAAGCACCACCAGAAATTGTTAGAGATGTCGAAGAAGATAGCGCTGATAAAGAAATAGAATCTGTTCTTGCACAACAAGAAGCTATTCAAGAAAAACAATTTAATGCTGGTTCTGAAATAAATGCTTATGTACTAGATAAGTTCTTAAAGAATACTGATGAGGAATTAGTTAATATGCCTTATGATGAACAATATGCTACTATCAAAAATGAACTTATAAATGAAGGATTCGATGCTAATATAATTGATGATATTCTTCCAAAGGAACTTAGTAGTGTAAATTATATATATAAAAGTATTCAAGAAATGAATGCTGATGAACACGCTAGTAGTATAGATTTTGTTATATCAAAGATAGTTAGTGATGAACAAGCTAATAAAGCAGAATACTTTCGTAATCTGATAGATATATATAAAGCTAATAACAACATTCTATCGATGAATGGCAAAGACTATTTTAATATAATAAGTCTTATGAGATTTGCAATTAAGGAAAGTAATGCTACATTTGAGACTGTTAATAAACTATATGATGAATTAAGAACATATCTTCTATTAGGAACTGATGAGAATCTTATTAATATTTCTCCTAGAGATTTAACTTTAGACAGAGAAAAACTAATGGAACTAGTTCAAGACCAAGAGCGTGAAGACCCTGAATTAGATAATAATATAGGTATCTATACAGAGAATAAACAAGGAGAAGAAGCTTTGGCTACTTTACAAGTTGGTCAAGAATTAGAAGTTAGACACGAACCAAAAGGTATTTCATTTTGGTCAACAGTTAATTATGGAGGAGTTGATATTCCTGTAAAGATAGGATTCAATAAGAAGATGCGAAAGACTTCTGATAATGACGGATATGTATTTAGTAATGAGTTTTGGTCTTATGAAGTAAGATATACAGAAGATGGTTATAGTAGTAGTCTTGATGAATTGTTTGATAGACTGAATCCGGAGAATGGAGAGATTAGTGATGAAGCTAAACAGTTTATAGACCTTATTTATAAAGCAAGACTTAATAAACTTACTGATGAAGATATTAACAATCTATGGAATAACCCTTTATCAGATTTATTATTACCTTTACTTAAAAATAAAAATAAGAATAATGAAGTAGGTACAAAATTACTTCGTAATATAGGTAATATATATCTTTATAAAGTAAGTGACAATCTTAATGATAATTATATATCTTATGGAGAATTTATTGCTAAGCAATATAATAACTATAAGATGGTTGATAATATTGATAATAACATAGATAATATTAAAGTTACTGTTAAATATGTTAGTAGAGGAGAAGCGATATTTGATATAAATGCTGAACCTCAATCTATTGATAAGGCTATTGTAGGATTTAATTATAATGATATTCATTTAGGTATAGTAACCGCTGATGGTGAAATTAGAGATACAGTTAATGGAACTGTAAGAGTTAAAGCTGGCTTTAATAATACTAACTTATTAGTTATTGTACCTAATGGAACTAATGAACCTTTTTATGCTAAAGTGATTCCACAAGGATTTGATAGTACTACTCAATTGGGAACTGCTATTAGAAACGAAATCATCAATTCTATTAAAGAACGACAAATGAATAATATATCGTTTGAAGAACTTAGAAATAGATTGATGGATATATTCGGAGTTAAGAATTTTGTTAATGGAGTTAATTGTATAGAATATGATAATCGTATTATTATAGCTCCGGCTGGTAGTAATATTCCAATGCTTACTATATTTAAATATAAAAATAATAGTATAGAAGAAGGAACAGGCATTACGCTTAATCCAACTATGACAAATGGTGCTGGATTAGGAAGAACTGGTTGGGGAGGTTCATTAGAAACTGAATTAACAAATACTATTGATAAACTTCTTGCAGGTTCTACATATAGTATGAGTTATGATATTCCAATGAATAGAGATAAAAATCATTATGTTAAACATGAAGATAATGGTCAATTAACTATAACATTTGGAGATACTTCTGTTACTTATGAAAATTATTTAGATTATATTATTAAAAATAATACTGGTAAAATAAGATTAGGTAAAACTAAGATTGGTAATATAGAAAGTAACTTTAGACCAAATCCTAAAGATAATTCCGCTAAACAAAAGGTGCGGATAGAATACGAAGTGCTGCGCCCCGTAGAGGATGAGGAGACAGCTAGACAATCATCTATTACTGCTATTGAACAACGTGGAAATCAACAAGATGTTAATACAAAATCTTTAATAAAAGCTATTGCTCCTGATTTTGCAGATTCCGCTAGTAGAATTATTCTAGAAGAATTAATACCCACCAATGTAGATATTGTTACTGATAATAATGAAACTGATTTTGCTGTTTATAATACAGGTACAGGTAAAGTTACTTTATTAAAATCATATTTCGATTTAGCTAGAGGTAGTCAATATAAAGCTGTTAGAACTTTAGTTCATGAACAACTTCATAAACGTATATATGATAATGGTATCATGCAATCACAATCTTTTATAGATGAAATGACTACTATTCGTGATAGATTTATTGATGCTCTTAATAATCCTGATGCTTATCCTGAATTTGCCAAACATATACAAGATAATCTATACGATAAAGATAATTATATAGCTCAACTTCGTAAAGTAGTTGACCCAGCTAGTTTTCCTAATCAAGATTATAACTATATGCTTGAAGAGCTTATTGTTGAAAGTCTTACAAATAATGTTCTTAACGAAGCTCTTAATAATATTAGTAGTACAAAAGAAGTATCTGCTGATGTTAAACGACCAAATCTATGGCAAAAAGTTATAGAACTTATTAGAGAATTATTTGGATTCAATAAGATTAAAGATAATACTCTATTAGCTCAAGAACTTAGAGCGTTCGGTAAGAAGTTCAAAGATATAAAAAGTGTTGAAGAAAAACTTATTCAAGATAATGTTGATAAACAAGTAGAAGAACCTACTCAGTCAATAGAAACTATTATTAATGAACAAGATATTACAGCCGCTGAAGCATCTCAACAAGCAGATGATACTATGGGACTTGATGTAGATATTAGTGATATGTTTAGTTCAATAGATATTGCAGGTGAAGATATTATAGTTCCAAATATGGCTTCCGTTCGTGCCGGACTTTCGATGGCTGAACGCACTGAATTTGATAGTTCTTTGGCTGCTGGTGACACGCAAATTTATTGCAAATAAAAGAGTAAAGACTTAACCGAGAAAGTTCGGCAGAGAGCCTTAAAATCGTTCATCTGTCGGACGTTCTCATAAAGATAATTATATGGACGGATGTTCTATTGTATTTCATGAAGTTCCTAAAATAAATGATATAGTTAAGGAACTAGAATATAACAATACTGCTAATTGTTATAGACTTGGAACTCTATTAAAGACTGATGGATTCCTTCAGTTTTGTAGAGAAGATTCAGTTGCTAATACTGATAATCTTGAAAGTATTAATAAGAATACTCTTCGTAGACTTATTAAAGATTATCGTAATAGAAACTTCTTTAATGTTAATAATACTTCTAAAGTAAATGCTAATAGTGGAATGTATGCTTTTCGTAGTCAAGCTGCATTTGATACTGCAACACAATATTGTGCTGATATTATTAGTAATATTGATTATAGACTTAGTGCTTCTAATAATAAACCTAAAGATAATTATATTACTAGTCTTATAGCTACTACTAAAAATGCTCTTAAAAAACAACTTATAGCTAAAGCTAATCAGTATGGCAGTTTTGATATAAATAATATCGAAGCTGCCTATTATGCTATTGAAGAGAATGGAACTGACCAAGAACGTAATTTTAAAGATTTAGTCCAAAGTGCTCTTGGTGACCCAGACTTTTGGAATGATGTATTCTGTAATAGTAAAATAGCTTCTTTAGGACGTAATACTGATTTTACAGATGAAGCTTTTAAAATAAGTCTTATGTCAGATAATAATGAAGATGTTATATCTGATGTAGAACAATCCGATGAAGTAGACCTTAGTACTAAACAATGGGACTTTGGTTCTAATATTTCTAACTATACAGAACACGTAAGTAATGATGTAAGACAATACTTTAATGGCTTACAAAGACTTAATAGTACTCAGAAACATGAAAATGGAGCTTATGATGTAGACCGTAGTAATCCTCTTGGAGTTCCTACTTGTCACACATATCAAGAATGTGTTATAGAGTTATCTAATATTATAGGTAATCTTGGAGGATTTAAATCTATTAATGATTTTATTGATGCTATAGAAGCTGTGGCTAATAATAAAAGAGAATTTGCTTCTTTTATTAAATTAGCTGATGATATGAGAGCTAAACCAGATTTTGCCAATAAGATATATACTGATTTAAATAAGTTTACTATTGATAAACTTGAAATAAGTATTGATGGTTTTGGTACTATAAAATCTATTCAGAGCAATACTTCTAATAATCCTGTACGTAAACTATACTTTAATCTTAGAAATGATTTAAAAGGTAGTTCTATACAGAATGATAATATTTATATAGAAGGGTTGTTGGCTGAATTAGAAGAAAAGATTAAGAAACTAGGAGATACTGGTAAAACTTCTAAGATTAAATTAGCTAGACGTTCTAGTGCTTCTCAAAAAGCTAGTGAAGAAAATGCTATTAAATTTGATTCATTAGTTATGGAGCTTAAAGATATATATAAAACATACTTTCCTAGTATGAACGATTTAGCTATTGATAACTATATAGAACGTCACAATAGAGATTCAGAAACTCATAGAAAAGATAATCTATATAGATTATTAAGTTATGCTCAAAAAGTAAATAGTGCTGCTAAGAAAAGTCTTGCTGAAAAAGAAAGTAGAGATTTAAAATATAGAGAAGTACAAGCAGAAAATAGACGTAGATTAAATGCTTATCGTCAAGCACTTGCTGCACAAGTTCCAAATGCTAAATATATAGAACTTGAACTACCTAAATTTGATGGAGAATATCTTGTAGGTTCAGAAGAAGCATTAGGTAATATAGCATTAGCAATTGAACCTTATACTTTATCTAAAGCTGAACTTAATTCTAGAAATACTGCTGGTAATCTTAATAGTGATGTTATATATAATAACTTCATTACTAATATTGCTAAGATATGTGGAGATAGAGAAGTTCTTAATAATTGGGTTAAAGAGAAACTTCGTTCTACAGAATATGCTTATAGTAATATTCTTATTGATAATCCAGAACAAGGTATAGTAGGTTTATTCAGACAAAAACCTAATGGAGATTATGAACTTAGTCCTTATGCAGAAAAGATTATAGCTCCTTATTTACTTAATGGAGTTAGCAATCAACAATCAGGAACTAATACTGATTATACTAAAATGTCTGATGGGGACTATTATTTAGTAGGACTTTATGCTTATCATAAGAAACTTCAAACTTATAAAAAATATAATACTATAACAGCTAATGGTCAAGAGATAGAAACTGCGCCATTCTTAATGAGAATACCATCAGACGCTCCTAAGAACTTTGCAATAAGTATGCCTAAGTATCATGCTTATGATTTATGGCAATATGATACTAAAGCTATGAATGCTTACATAAAAGATAGAAAGAAAGAACTTATTAAAGTAGCTAATATAGATATTGCTAACGAACAACTTACTAAACTTAATGCGCAAGCTGCTACAGTAGAAGAAGTTATCAATCTTGTTACTAATACTCCGGAAGTTATTAAAACAAGTCCGGGTAAACTTCTTAATATAAATGCACAAGTAGGTACTGAACAAAGAATTGCTTATGTCATTAATGACTCAAAAGAAGGATGGCAATATCATTACTTTAGTGGAATATTTACTGATGACGGTAAAGGAAATTATTATTTAGCTAATACTAAATATGATGGACAAGCTGTATTTAGCGATTATGTTTCTGCTTATGCTAATGAAGTAGAATCTATTGCTAGAGAAGAATTTAAAGTTAATCATCCAGAAGCTCGTTCTATTAATAAGAAGCATCCGTTATTTAATGGATTTATGAATATTGTTAAAGGAGAAATATTCGATTATTATAAAGCTCTTTATGATGTACAACATAACGATAAAGAACATCTTGTTGAATGGTTTCATTATAATCCTAAAAAAGGAGTTTATGATGGTAATAAACTAACAGGTAATGCTTTCAAATTTACTAAACTTGATAGTAGTGTTGGTTATAATATTGGTAAAGAGCTTGAGAGATTAGTGTCCTCCACATCCTCTACGGGGGAAATTAATCTATCAGGATATTCAGAATCGTCAAATGCGTCTGCGACTATCAGTTTTAGTGAAAGAGTTGAATCAGAACTTGAACAATTAGTTACTAAGTGGATTGATACTTATCAAACTTATTTTGTTAACGAGACTCATAATAAGTTTGGTTCATTCCTTGAAGGTATTAGCGATAATGAAATTATAGAATACGGTCTTAATGCTTATATTCATTTTGCTAATTTTGACGATTTGTTTGAAGGTAATAGTAAGTATTATAAAGACCCTCAAACGTTTCTTAAACGTGCTAAAGAAAGTCAAGCTGGTGGAACAAGTTATTCTATAACTAATTATAAATCTACACAAGGAGTTGATAGTCCATTTACTCAATCAGTTAATGAGATAGCGGGTTCTCAACTTATGAATGGAGATAAAGTATTAAGTTTTCCAAATGGTAAACCTGTAACACTTAGAACTGGTTGGAATGCTGTTACTGTTAAGAATAGTATTAGACCTAGTAGTAATCGTAATATGCTTTACGATAAACTTATAGCTGCTGGAACAGATAAGGCTAAAGCGGAAGAAATTGCTGAAGGTTTTGGTTATGTTCCTGCTGACCGTGAAGGAGAAACAAGTGCTACAACTACTACTATTAATGATGCTCAATCTTATATTACAATATATGAAGCTGCTCGTCGTCTAAAGATATTAGGAGAATATCCTAAATATGCTAGACTGATTGAACAGTTAACAGATAATACTACTGATGTTAATCAAATTAATCCTAATGAATTACAAGGATTTATACAAGTAATGAAGAACTTCTATTATGACCATTATTATAATAAACGGTTTGGTAGACATCTTCCACGTCAAATTAAGAATGCGGAGTTTGTTCTTGTGCCTAAGTTCCTTGAAGGAACAAGTTTAGGAGAACTTGCTAATTTCATGATAGAAAATGATATTGACCAAGTTAACACTCAGGAAACAAGTAAAGCTGCTAATTATGACGTACTTACTTATTGGGATAATGAAGGAGTTGTAACTCCTGAAAATCTTGCTATATTTAAAGAGAAAGCTATAAAGGTTAAACAACCATTTAGTTATATGTATCTTTATAAGCAACAAGATGTTCCTCAACATATGGTTGATGCTCAGAATAAAGCAGGTATTCAAGTGATGAAAAAAATACTTGATAATAGTCAAGCTGCTGTTGCTAGTCATAAGAATAACTTTATTAGAGCTTATGTTGCTAATATTCGTGAAGACTTTAATAGTCTTATGGATAAGTATGGTATTAAGTTTGATAAAAACTATCGTATTATAGGAAACAATAACGGTAAAGTTGATTACAATCGTATATATAAACTAGCATTAATAGAAGCTGCTCGTCTTGGACTTGATAGTAATACTATTGAATATCTTACTGTTAAGAATGAAGATGCAGGACCTGTTATGCCTAGTTATATGAATATAGTTGCAAGTAAGATTGAAAGTATTGCTCAAAGTCAATTTAATAAGTTTATTACAAGACAAAAACTTCCTGGATGGCATGGAGCACAGATAACTAGTGTTGGACTTGATGGACTTATTAAAAAGAGTAAACAACTTAAAGCTGGTGAAACTATTGAAACTGATACCGGAGAACGAGTAGAACTTGCTTATCATAAAGATGGTTCAGAAGTAGAAATACTTCTACCTAAATGGGCAAAAGCTATGTTCAATCAATATGATGAAAATGGCAATCTTGTTAAAGAGATTCGTATTGAAGATATTGATGAAGAAGTTCTTAAATGTATTGGTTATCGTATTCCAACAGAGGGTAAACAGTCTATGGCTGTTATGAAAGTTGTAGGTTTTCTACCTGAATGGATGGGAAGTACTATTGTAGTTCCAGATGAATGGGTAACACAGACTGGTTCTGACTTTGACGTTGACTCTATTTATGGTATTGCCTATGAGACTTATCTTGGTAAAGATGGTCGTATTCATAAAGTAGAATTTAGCGATAGTACTGCTGAAGCTGCTACTTATGGAAGATATGTATCTCATGTTCTTAGAAATTCTGATAAAGAACGTATAACACGAGATATGCTTCAAGTAGATAGAGATACTAAACAATCTATTAAAGATAAATATTTTGAAGTTATTCGTAAGAGTAATAAAGATTTAGAAGATTATCTTGAAAAGAGAGTAAAAGAACTTCTTGATGAGGGTGATACTTATCATGAATTGCCTGATGAATTTAAACCTATTGTTGATGGTTTTCTTCGTAATAAAGAATTGAAGTTTGCTGATAGAGTTAGTGGACTCCTTTCTATTATGCCTACTTATAGTAGACTATATGGAGATAATCCAGCATTTATACAGTTCTATGATAAGTATAGTAGAATAGCTGACGTTATTGCTGAACAAAGAGATATGTTCAGACGTATTAATGATAATGCTAATAGTCTTACAATAGATGATATTAAAGAATTATCAAGAAATAAATTCGGAGATATTATTAATGAACGTGCTGTTGCTTTTGGATTACCTACTTATGAGGAATTTAAACAGCTTCCTATTGAAGACCAAAATAACCGTTGCGCTCGAAACAATCGTATTGTTGATAGTATGATTGCTATCATGAATGATAAATCAAGTCTCGAAGAGAATCTTGCTCGTAGTAACTTTGATGATATTACTGCTGCAAATAAAGCTCTTGATAAACTTGATGCTGTTGGTGCTAAACAAAGAAACGTTTATAATCTTTTTGACCAGATTCAATTCCATAGAAATGCTATGGGAGGTGCTACATTGAAAGCATTTAGTGTTGCTCGCGATACAGGTAACTCTGTATTCAATGTTGCTAAAGCTGAACTTAGTGTTCCTATTAGAGTAAGATATGGTAATAGAGTTAATCTTGATATTGCTGCTCAGGCATTTCCTGTCAAAGATGGCATAGTCTATCATAACCGAATAGGAAATAGTAAAAACAATAAGAATGTAGTAGGTGACTACATTACAGTTGCAAGTTCTCATACTACCGCTCATATTCTTGATGCTATTAAAGAAGGAGCTATTAAAAATGAGAATGAATATACATTTGCTGCATTTAAAACTCTATTTGATATTGGTTGTGACGCTTATACAGCTATGGCTTGGCTTCGTCAACCAGGAGTTAGTAGAATAGTTGAAGCTTATTATGAATCTCAATCTGTATTTGTTCGTGGTAATTATAATCCTATTCATACAGCAATTAAACGTATAGCTCATGATTTAGGAGTTAAAGTACGCAATGAAGTAGTTACTGATAACAATAATATTACAGAAGTTATGACTGCTCTTCAACAACAATATGGAGAAGAGTTTGCTAAGATGTATCCTAATAGTACTATTAGTTTTGATAATAAAGATAATGCTTCTGTATTTACAATAGATGTTCCAACTATTGAAGAACGATTTGCAGCACAAAATAGTGGTGTATATGATGAAACGAGTATGTTGATAGATTTAGCTGCCATACTTAACTTTAATTATATTAATGATTATAGTCGTATTATAGCTAATCATGTTAAAGTACTTAATCCTGATAAATTTGGAGCTAAACAAACTATATATAGCGCACGTAAAGTAATTGATGATATAGGAACTATTATTAATAGTGACGATGCTAATAGAATTAATGTAAATGGAGAACCGTTATTGGAAGCTATTTATCCTGGTATTACCAAAGCTACTGAAACAGGAGTATTTATGCCAGAATTATATTTAGCAGAAACTGATAAACCTAGTGCTTATCCTGCATTAGATGCATTTATGAGATATAGTACAGTTCCTAGTATTCTTATTAATAAAGGTCTATTTGAAACTGAATCTCATAGTTTTGTTAACGCTATTAATAGTATTCAGAATTATATTAGTGGAAGCGTTAATGAGAAACTTTATAATGATTTTAAGAAGTATGTTCTTGAATATATGTATAAGAACAATTCTGCTATTATATCACAACCTATTGAACTTGAAAAAAATGGCAATATTACAGTAGATATATTTACTGCAAGTAAAGTAGAATCAGAGGGACGTTCCCCCGTAGAGGATGAGACAAGGAGAATCTATGGATTTGGTTATGATATTAACTATAATATTAATATAGATAATGTTGCGAATCCTACACAAGAAGAAGTTAATGCTTTTGCTAAACTCACTCCGGCTCAAAAAGTACACTTCGTACAAAGCCATTTACTTGGCTCACAGCGAACTATCTTTTCTGAACTGAACGTAAACTTGTTTAACGGATTTGAGTTCCGTACACGTGGAATAAGTAGTCAAATCATTCGTTTTAACGACCAACAACAGGACATGGAGAGTATATACAAAATGTTCGATGCAGCGTTCAATAATACTAATCCTATTATTAGACTAACTGCTATTGACATTATTAAATATGCTTTTGTTGTAGAAGGCTATCAGTTCCGTAGAGGAAATGTTAGTAAAGTTATTAAGAATAGTGCTTTATATACTTCTCGTGAAGATGGAGGTACTGGAATTATTGATAGTATAAAATTCGGTGTTAGTTCTGTGAACGATAAAGAACTTGCTGCTAATAATATATATGAAGATTATATTCGTAGTCATTCTAATATACCACAAATTCCTACTTATAGAATAAGATATAATAATAACAAAGCTAGCCTTACATATCTTCCTAATAGTCAGAAGATGTATTATTTTAATCTTGGTACTGTTAAAGATACAGAACTTGCTAAAGAGATAGGAATAGTTAAAGATATTACTGATAAACGTGGTGCGACTAAAACAGTTCTTTCTACTAATTATATTAATATAGTTAATAGAAAAGTTTCTACTCTATATAGAGTTAATTTATATGGAGAAGGTAATAATAAACAAGTATATCTTATTCCATTAAACAATCTTGAAGAGAATGAACATGGAGAATTTAGTTCTAATCCTATAAATAATAAATATCTTTCTAGTAGATATTATGAAGATATAATTAATCTTAGTCAAGAACAACAAGCTCCATTCTCCCGTCTTGCAGAAGAAAAGAATGAACTATTTACTAAAGAAGGAATAGAACCTTATAGATATAAAAAACCTACTATTGATAAAGAAATAATAGTTCCTACTGATAAAAACTTTATTGCTACTATTGCTGAACAAGATGCTTCAGTTAGAAACTTTATTCGTAGTATAAACGATAAGTTTGCTAATCCTGGAACTAAAGTTTATTGGATTTGGAATGGAAGTCAAACTCTTAGACAAGCATTTGGTACTAAGAATATAGGAGCTGTTCAAACTATAATGGATAATGATGGTAATCTTAGAGATTATATTATAACTCGCAAACAAGTTAAGCTTAATAAGAAAATATCTGACGATGCACAACTTGAAGGATTAACTAATGCTAAACGTAATGGAGTACAATCTACTGATAATATTTATACTGTTGTTCCTTATAGCAAAAGTGAAACGATTGAAGTAGAAAAAGATATAGAAGATGTAGAACACGCAAGTTCTATTGATATGGATATTGAAACTACTAATATATCTAAGCTTGGTAATTTGGCTCAACAATTTGTATTAGACCTTAAAACTAGAGCTAGAATTAATTCTGACGAAAGTGCTTCTATTGCATATCAAGATATTCTTAATTATGGAGTAGAAGAACAACGTATTGCTAGTATTGAAGAACGTAAACAAGATACTATTAAACGTTCAGCAGAATTTTATATAACTAAAGCTCATGAACTTGAACGTAAACTTAATAACTTTATAGTTGACGAAGAAGGTACAGTACATGATATAGTTTCAGATTATACCATTAATGCTATTACTAACAATGAAGGATTACGTAATGAATATATAAGTCTGATATTACAAGCTAGTACATTTGGTAATTCATTCCCGTTAATAAATGAAATAGCTACTGATAATGTAGACGATGCTACAAGACGTAATATTAAAGGTATTCAAGAAACTATTAACAATATTAAGAACAATCCTAAATTAAAACAAGGATTTGAAATTGTTGCAGAAAATATATTCAAACCTCTTAGTACTAATCCTAACTTTGATAAAGGACTTTCTGATATAACTAATTATATACTTAAAGATGCTAGTGTTCTTGATTGGTTATTTCAAGATGCACAAGAACTTAGTTATCCTATTGTACAAATCATTCTTCGTGAAGCTAAAGCTAAACTTGATAAACTTAAATTTGAAGGAGATGATTATGTAAAAAACTATAAGAAACAATTAGCTAGTATTAAATCAGAAGCTGCTAAAGCCGGTAAAACAATTAATTGGAATAATGTTGTTAATCCTGTAACTGGTAAATTTGTTTCTAATCATACTAATAAATTTACACAAGATAAAAATGATTTAAATACTAGAGTAAAAGAAGCTAAAGATAATTATGGAGAATTTAGTAAAGAATATCTAAGAGCTAAACATGAACGCGACTTATGGTATCTTGCTAATACTGAACAAAGATATGTTTCAGAATATTATCAAAGAGTAACTGATAATGAAGCTTCTATGCTTACTGATTATAATATTGATTATTATATTAAGTATCTTAAACTAAATGATGAAAGGAATAAGTTACTAAGAATATTCAAAGGTAATCGTACAGAAGAAGACAATGCCGCTATTAAGCGTTTAAATTCTGAAATTAGAGAGATGCAAGAAACTACTGATTTCAATACAGGAGAATGGAAACCTCAAGACGCTTATAATAGAGCTTCTAATCTTCGTAAATATGTGGACGAAGTTATTAGAATTAAAAAAGCATTCTTTGAACGTAAAACTAGAGAAGGTTTTGAAGAAGATTTAAAACATTATCTTGGTATTATTAATAAGTATAAACACTTTGATAGTGCTGGACGACAAATAGAAAATGAAGATGCACTATTACAAGTAGATGAATATGCTACTGCTGTTGAATGGTTGAACGAAAATACTTATTATAGAATTAATGAGAAACTTCAAGCAGAAATTAATGAAGCTTTTGCAGCTCTTAATGGAAATAAAGAAGAAAAGAATCCTCAATTCAAGAGTATAGTTCAACATACAGAAAATGCTTATGATAATTATGGAGTTATTGATGGTCGTCAATTTAATGATAATCAAGTAAAAGCTATTAAAGAAGAGCAAGAAGCTCAATATGCTAATCGTGCTAATGATGGAACATCGGCAGAAGTTAAACTTCTTCGTAATAAAGCTCCTATAACTGAAATATATAGTAAGAAGTTCTATGAAGGATTCGTTAATAGTAAAGAACAAACTCCGGCTGTTACTAAAGCTTTTAATGAAACAGTTAAAGCTATTAATGATATTCTTAAAGATGCTCTTAATCCAAATACAAGTAAGATTAAATTATCTGATTTAACTATAGAACAAGTTAGAGAACTTAGTGGACTTTATGATAGACTGGACGAAATTAAACATTTACGTCATAAAGACGAGAAAGTTAAGAAGTTCTTAAAAGAAGAAGTTTCATTCCATACTGATAAAGTTACTTATGCATTAGATGAAGACGCTGCTAAACAAAAAGGTAAAGAGTTCTTTGCTGCATGGAGAACAGTAGCTAATGCTAAGAATTATGATGAGAATGGAATCTTTATAGGATATACTAACGAACCTAATAATGATATATTTGGTTATGTTACTCCTAAACTTGACGATAACGGTAATGTTATTAATAAAGATTATGTTGACGAAAAACGTTCCAAAGCTCTTAAGTTTTTAAATGAGAATATAGAATTTGTTCCTACAAGTTACTATTGGCAAGAACGTGAACAAGCTATTAGAGACGGTAAACTTAAGGAATTTGAAGATAAAAATCATATCTTTAATCCTTTGAGTAGTAAAATGGAACCAATTCGTATTTGGACTACAATAAGAGTTAAAGATGAATCTGCTAATACTAGAAACTATGTAGCTTCATATAACAATACAAGAAGTAAACCACTTTCTGAAACAGTTAATGCTAATTATAATAGATATACTGATAATTATAATGGTAGTGCTAAGTATTATAGAACTGATAATTCTAATGAATATGAAAGACGAATAAGAAAGTTAATGCAAGATACTCTTTATGATTTAACTAAAGAGAATAATACTGCTATGTCTTTCGTTGCTAAAGGGCTGTTCCCCCGTAGGAGAAGGACAGAATCAACGCTACCTAATACTGTTAAAGCCGCATTTAATGCTATTGGATTTGGACAAAGTTTAGACCCAGATAGACATATTAGCGATAATATTGGTTATGAATATGACCGAGAAACTAATATACAGTTATTAGCTTCGTTGAAGGACAAGACTTATAGAAAGATAGAACCTATACCGGAACAAGGTCTTACTGAATCTGATGAAGATTATAAAGCTAGAGTTGATGATATTAAGAAACATAATGAAGAATCTGCTGAGTATAATAGACAGCTTGATGTTAAACTGATGGATAAAGATTATGAATCAGTATTTGAAGAGTTTATTAAAGGTGCTATTCAAGCTAATGCTAAAACGCAAACTAAATTAGACCTTTATTATCTTCTTGAATATATGAGAAGTCAAGCGCAAGCTTATCGTCTTACAGGATTTAATAATCTAGCAGTTGATAGAAGAAATTCTACAGAAGATAGAAAAGTTTATAAGACTCAAGCTCCTAAAAGAGTTATTGATTTAATTGAAACTTGGTCTAAACGTTTCTTATTTGATGAATATAAAGGTAAGAATACATGGGATAAATTTGCTGCTGTTGGACAAAATATTGCTAGTGCTAAATATATGATGTTTAATATTACAGGAGGTATTGGTAATATATTAACTGGTTCTACTAATATATTTATGGAACGTTATGCAGGAGAATACTTTAATCATAAAGATTGGGAAAATGCTAAATTTGGATATTATATTAAAGCTGTTCCATATTTCCTTGCTAATATGAATAAAGATACTAGTGATAATCTTACTGATGCGATAATTAAACTCATGGGAGTTGTGGACTATAATGGTATTCGTGAAACATCTAAATCTATTGATAGTATTGAGATAATTAATAAGATGAGAGATTTTGCTTATAGTCCACAAAGTGCTGGTGAACATTTTATGCAGAATACTGCTATGCTTTCTATGATGCTTAGTAATAGAGTTTATAAGAATCAGAAAGGCGAAGTTGTTATAGGAGATTTCCATAATTATAATCGTATGCTTGAAGAAGTTGCACTTCGTAAAGTTATCGAAGGTAATACTGAACTTGAAGAACTTTATGCTAAATTCATTAATCGTATTAAAGAAGATAAGAATAGACTTAAAGATTATCTTTGGTTTAAGAAAGATGTAAATACAGAGTTCTTACGTAGTCTTAGTGATAAAACTTATGGATTAAGATATGCAGAAGTAAGAAATGAACTTACTAAAGAAGCTAAGAAACAGTTTGAATCTGAACCTAGACTGATAGACCAATTTGAACTTCAAGATGGATATGCTAAACTTAAAGATGATAGTTTAGTAGATTTAGGTAAACTTGCTAAATTTAAAGGTAAAGTTGTATCAGTTAATAAAAAGATTCATGGTGTATATGATAGGTTAGGTGGTGCTCGTATAGAATCTACTTGGGTATTTGGTAGTCTACTTATGCAATATCATAAACATATTTATACAGGAGCTCTTAAACATTTCCGTGTAAATGGTTATTATAACGAAAGTAGAGAAAGTATTGAACGTGGATTTTATGTTAGTCTTTGGGATTTTGCAACAACAGAATTTAGAGGACTTACACAAAGAGCAAAAGCTAAAGCTAACGATGACGGTACTAATCTATTTATTGCTGGTGTACAACAAGTTTGTAGAGCGTTTATTGATACTTTCTTAAACTATAAATTTAATTATGCTACAATGTCAAATGCTGAACGGGCTAATGTTCGTAGAGCTTTAGGAGAACTTACCGGTATTGCTTATGGTCTACTCGGTGGTATTGCTGCTAGCTGTGCATTACTTGCCGCTGACGATGACGATGAAACAGCTAAGATTATAGCTAATCTTGCTCTTTATCAAGCAGACCGTTTATCTTCTGAAACTATTATGTATAACATTAGTGCTGTATCTGAATTTGATAAACTTTGGTCAAGTCCTGTTGCTTTAGGTCAATCATTCAAAGATGTATCTTCTGCATTTGGATTTATTGCTAAGTATCTAATTGAAGGAGATGAATTTAATCCTAATTATACTACCGGTCTATATAAAGGTGAGAATAAACTTGCCGTTTATGTTAAGAGACAAATTCCTATTTATCGTGGAATCAATCGTATAATGCGATTAAAGCAAAACAATAAGTATTATAAACTGACTGAAAATATGCTTGGTATTATTCCTACTCAATCTATTGCTGAATGGGTTGTTAATGGGAAGTAATTATAAGGTCTATGATTGGACGATAAGTCTAGTCATAGATTTTTATAGTATATATAAGATAATTACTGCTATACTCTAACTTATTGATTATCAGATAGTTACAAAAGCATAATTTTCGGAAATTTCCGTAGACTTTGAGCTAAAATAGCTCCATATATCCGAACTTATCCGTATATTTGTTCAAGTAATAACTAATAACTATATAAATATATGCCGGAGTTTATATTAAAACCAGCTAAAGAATCTGCAAAGAAAGATACTAAGCGAGAAGAAAAAGAACGAAGTAAAGTTACTATTAGTAGTTTTCCTGTACCTACAATTAACGCTAATGTGGTAGATATTGATGTACTTAATAATACAGTAGATGTTCATACTAATATTAGCGATAGAAGATTCTATTGTAGAGATTATAATTATTTTAAAGTTAAAGGAGCATATTATACTAGATATACTCATTGTTTGATTGATTATATAATGGAACATATTGAATTTAATAGTAATATAGTTAGATTTACTATTGGAGATGCTGCTAGAGATTTATGTTGTAATAAAGATACAATAGTAGAAGCTTTAAAGCAACTTACTTATAAAGAAAATGGAAATGAGCCACTATTAGATATAACAGATGTTCAATCAACTTATATTATAAATCATAATAGACTATTTAAAGGAAATATGATTAAATTTGTTGCTATATATAATAAACAATATAAAAATGTCAAAGTTGAAAGAAATGAAAAAGGAGAAATTAAACTAAGAAAATATATTATTGGTAAATTCAATAATTAAAGCAGGTCTAACTGCGGATAAAAAGAAGCCCGTAGAACTAGTAAGGAATCAACTATCCTACTAGCCTACGGGCTTTTCTATTACTAAACTATTGCTTTTTGGCGGTTTTCCGGCTCGCCTTGCCGTTTTCTTTATCAAACTGAACAACTATATTAATCAGACTAGAACGTTCAACAGAGAGCCTTATAATCGTTCCCAATTTGTCAATTTCTTTCCACAACGAGCACAAACATAATAACCGCCATCAACAACTCTTACTTCTCCTCCTTTACTGCCTTTTCTTTTAAAACTAATAACAGTATTTCCTACACGTCCTCTAGATTTACCTTTAACTCTAGTTCTTGGTTCAACTATATAAACTCTATTATGACCTAAATATTCACATATTAGTCTTTCTAGCCACAATAATTTCTTTTTCATAGTTAATCTAAAAATGAGTATTCGTATTGACTAGAATTAGGGTCTTTAATACTTCGTTCACAAGCTCTAAAAGCGGCAATACATAGAGCGAATATAATAATTCCTATAATAAAACCTGGTAAACAACCAATACCTTCAGGCTCATTAGGTACTTCATGATTAGGTTGACGACCTATATATTCTTGTGGATTATATTCGTCATAATCATCATGCATATCTTTATAATCATCATAATATTTATCTTTCATATTTTTATCTATATTAATGGTTAGTGATATATCTCATTCATATCCTCTACGGGGGGCTAAGGTTGCGAAGCAACCGATTCTTAGACAATATCTTAATCGTCAATATCTACAATATCTGTAAATTCTTCTGACTTTAAGGTCGGCAACTGCGTTGCCTCCGCGCCCCGTAAGGGAATGATGAGATGAAATAATTAAGCCTACCATTGATAACAACGATAGGCTCATTCTGTATAACTTTAACTATGAACATTAGCGTGTTCTCACTATATAACTATCTTACTTATTCTTTTTCAAGTTTATAAATAATATCTGTAATATAATTCTCAGGAAAAGTTCCTTTCAATCTAGTAATTTCCTTATTATCTTTTTCGATAATAGTAGTAGGAAATACTTCAACATTAAGTTCCACAAGTTTATTTGGTGGAAGATTAGCAATATTTACAATATTAATATTACAATCATCATTAACTTCTGCAACAGCATTACCTATAATACTAATCATAGTATGACAGGCTTCACAATTCTTTTTAGTATAGCAAGTGATTCTTATCATGTTTCAACTATATTTTCAACATCTTCAAAATTACTCATAAAATTTTGAATAGTTCTTGCATAAAATCCCGGAGAGTTATTGGCATGAACATAGAATACTGCATCATACCAATAACCGCTTTCGGGACATTTAATTTTACCAATAGCAACTACTTTATATTCATTCTTACTTCTAGTTTGAATATAAGTATGTTCAATAAGAGGTTTATCGTCAAGCATTATTTAGCAAAGCGATTCTGTGTAGTTCCAGATACTTTAGCAGGTTCTTCATTAGCCTGAGATTCTGTATTTTCGGTAGTAGTAGTTTCTTCAACTTTAGCTTCGCCAGTACCACCAGTAGAACCAAACCCTCCTTCTCCACGTTCAGTAGTTCCAAGTTCTTCAAGAGTTTCAACTTCTTCCCATTGAATCTTTTCTCTACGACGAACTAGTAATTGACAGATACGGTCTCCTTCAAAATCATCAGTCATAGAACGGTAAGGAAATTCATAAACAGCTTTATCGAAATTTTGCGAACAATTATCTAATGAATGGTTCTTAATACCGAGCATGAAGCGAACTGTATCTTTAAGTTCTTTAAATGCTGACAAAAGATATTTATTAGTACGTCCTTTAAAGATAACAAGAAGTTCTCCACGATAACCCCAATCAAGAGTTCCAGGAGCATTAGGAACATAAAATTCAGTTTTAGTCAAATTACTACGTGGACGAAGTTCCATTTCGTATTCATCAGGAAGAGCAAAGTGGAGACCTGTATGAACAATATAACGGTCTTTTTCACTGTCATATTCAACAGATTTACAATAAACATCGCAACAAGCATCTCCTTCTTTACCATATACAGGTAAAAGAATACGTTTATCTTCACGCCATACTTTAACAGAAACATTATTAATATCTTTGTCTATAAGTTCAGCTAACGTATCAACAGTATAGCTTCCTCCTTTATATGCCACAATAGCATTTGCAATAGCTCTAGCTAAATTTCCCATTGTTATTTTCGTTTATAAGTTTTGAATAAATATTTAATCCAAGCATAATGTTTTCTATTCTTTAAATACTCCATATCTTCTTCATGATAATAAGCTTCTTGTTCAAAGCTAATATCTCTATAAGCATGACGGAATAGAATAATAGATTTGATTACATATTCAACAAGATATAATATATAAAATATAATATACAATAATTCTCTCTGTTGAGCAGTATGAATAGATTCATGATTAATAGTTATATCATCTATTCTAGTTCCTTTTCTAGCAAAAAGTACTCCAAATAGGTTAATACATTTATAACCTTTAAATGGTATAAGATTATTATATATTATCTTCATATTAACTAAATGTATCTGCTAAGGCGAAAGCAGTTTGAATTTTACGTGATTTATCTCCAAATATAAGACTATCAAATCTCTTTTCACCAACAGCATTATCAATATTAGAATAATATCCAGATATAGCATTAGTAGCTCCCCATGCAGTTCCTATAATATCTTTTTGTCCAATTCCTTCATTATAATAGTTCCAAGTAGAACTAATAACATTAAGTTTTCGCATAGATATTTGAGAATCTTCATAAGCCGCATTACTACGATAACAAAGTTCTTTGTAAGAATGTCCAGTATTTAGTAGATTTTCTTCTTCCGTTTCATTTAGAATATTCTCACAAATATACTTCATAACGTCTTCATCAGTAACTTTAATATTAGCAAGTATAGTATATGCTTCTTCTAAATCTTTACGTTTAGTATTACAAATACCAAGTATTTCATGAGCAATTTGTATATTAGAATGAACATTAGCAGTATGTCTAAAACTTACATAATTAGTAACAGTACGAATAGCAGCATTTAGAGTATTTCTACATATAACTCTAATAGGTGTAAATAATATCTTAACTCCTCCTGTTCCATCATGACTATTAGTAAATACTAAATAGTTTTCAACAGGGTCTCCTTTAACCATTATATTAGAAGGAAGTTTAGCACTAACAAAAATACGTTCACCATTTCCAAAACTACCAGCGGTTTGCCATAAAGCTTGTCCACTACCTATGGCATCATCAAAAAACTTAAATGCTTCTTTATTTTGGACAGGTGTATATTTTCCCTTAACAACTCCAAGAGGAATATTATAATCAGTACGATAGGTAGAATAAGCATTAGGACAAATCCGGAAAATATCTTTTCCATGTAGATGAGTATCAGAATCTTTTGTCTCTTCGATAACTTTATCCAAGTCTTCATCATTATTTATATTAACAGACATTTTACCATAAAGTTCACATTTATCAACTTCCCAATCAAGATGTGCTTTAGCTATAACATCTTCTGAAGTTTTACAATCAGTAACATCAGTTACTCCTTTATATCGCCAGGGCACTCCTTTAGCTACATAATAACTCATAATTACATCGCATTTAATAAGTCCTTAATAATATCAATAATTTTATCTCTATTATTAATTTCTCTAGTTTCTTTTATATATTTAATAATAGCTTCTAATCTATCTTCAACATCAAACATAACAATATCTTATTTAATAATTAAACTTTCATTATATCCAAGATTAGCAAAAGAACTCCTAATACCATCTTTAAGCATATTCTTAATTACGGTTTTATTAACATCAGGAGCGACATTAGAAATATGTTCTGTATCGAAGAATCCTTCAAGTAATCTAAACTTAGACTTACTTAGTAAATCATATAAAGTTATTGAAGTTTCAAACTTAATATTAGTAAGTATAAGGTCTTCAACAACAAATAGTCTACCATATTCTTCTATCATACGTTCAGCACGTTCAGAATATTCTGCTTTAAATTTAGCATTAATAACATCAATAAATCCTTGTGGGTCAAGAGAATCAACATTAGTATCGCTAATATCAAGCATATCGTTATTATACAATTCTCTAAATTGGTCAAATACTAAGTCTTTAAACGTAAGAAGAATATTTTCATCAATAGCAACAACTTCTGTTTTCTTAGTATAAAGTTTACTATCTACAAGATTAATAATTTTATTACCGGATTTACCTGTTTCTCCATAAGCAACAACTGCTTCATACATACTATCTTTAAGACGTTTAGCATTATTCTCTTTAGTCTTACGTATAGCAGCAATGCGAGCTTCTTCTTTCTTGCAAGCATCAGCTTCTAAATTAATAGCTGTATAAGCTTTACGATAACTATCAAGTTTCTGCTTTAGATTTTCTTCTGTAATAGCAAGTTTAGCAAGAATCTCTTCTGTAACTTCTCCACCAGCTTCTTCAATCTCAAAGAAAATACCTTCAAGTTCAGTACTAATAGCGAATAAACTTTGTCTTTTATTATTTTCCATATCTTTATATTATTAAGGTCTGCCATTAACTGTATATACATAAGACGTTTTAATCTTTCCACAATTGGAACAGCGACTTATAATTGCTATCCCAATAACATGACCATAAACATCTTTAATATCTTCTTGTTTAAGAACTTCACATTTATGAAGTCCAAAAGCGCAACGAGTATTTTGACTTACTTTCATTTCAATATCTCTACTAATTTAACATTACAGTTTATACCGTCACATCTATATTCTTTTAGAGGGCAAATAGAATCTTCACATAGATTATGTTCAACATTAACAACTTCTAATTTAAGTTTAACAGAACTTTTATTATCATCAGTTTTAGTATTAAATATAAATTGATAACCTACTTCTTTTCCTTCGGTAATATCAACATCTAATAGAGTTCTACCTTCTATACTATACTCATCCAAAATCGTATCCATATTCTTCAAGTTTATCTTTAATCATACCAGCAATAATTTTGGCATTTGGATGTGGAGCGCCAGTCTTACCAAAATATCTTAAATCAATAATATGCTGCCACTCACGTGCACTATATGTATATACTACTTCAGTAGCTAAATCAAGAGGCAATTCTCCTCTAGCATCTTGAGGTTCCATTCCATCTGCAATTTGGTCAAGGTAAGATTTACAAGATTTATAGTTATCAAGAAGATAACGTTGAAGCATTGGTTGTTTATATTTATATAGTACAACTTGACTGTTATCATAAGGATGCCATTCTCCATCATCATTCTTAATATAATGACAATATCCTTCATAGTCATACTTATAATAAGCAACTTCTTCTTGCATACAATCAAACCAATGTGGTTGACAAATAGCACATTCTCCTTCAAATCTACCACGAGAATAATTACAATAACGAGTAGACTGTTCAGCGATATTATTAGGACTAACACGATTCAATTCACGAGATGTACTAACTTGTGTAATAACATTAAAAGTATATCTCATAAGTTTATGTCCTATTTCAATTTCAGCAAAATGTTCTCTACTAACTTCGTATTCGTATAAGACAGTACATATAGACGGACGTTCAAAAAGAAATTGTCCATTAGTAGCAACATAAAGTTTATCTTTATAAGCTTCAAATTCTATATAAGGACATTCTTTAAAATTATCAATAATATGTTTAGCAGCAGAAGTAAATTTACTCATTATAAAATAATGAGATTCATGTCTCAACATACTAAGATGTTTAGACTTTATTAAATCATCATAAAGTTGTCCATCATCTCTTCCAGTTTTAAGAGCATAACAAACTCTTGCACATCTAGCAACATGGCTAACATTATCTTTAGGAGTCCATTCCTCTACTTTCGGTCTTATTATTTTCATATTCGTAATTTTTATATCTAGCTAATTGAGCCGCCTCAACAAAAGTTCTAGGTTTACGTTTACCAATAATAACTTTAAATACTCCTAATGGAGGATATTCATCTTTAACTACAAATTCTCCATTAAAATAAGCATCAATAACTTTACGTATTCTAGTTCTAGTTACTACATAATGAGCTAATATAGTTTCAGGACGTGTAACACTTTTAATAGGCGGACGTATAACAACATATTCCATATATTACTTTGGGCTGTTCCCCCGTAGGGAATGAGAAGATTGATTTATCTTATCTAATACTGACAACACTTGGTGAAATAACTTGAACTTATTACCATCATTATCAATAACAAAATCTGGATTAATACCTTCAAGAGATTCACTAATATGAACAGAACCTTTAGGTTTAATTTCGTCATCATTAGGTCTTTTAATTTCAATAACAAATCCTCCTTTTTGTTTTCTTATAGCATCGCATTCATTAGCAAATCTTACATCAGCTATAGCACAAAATCCAAATCTATTACGTATTATACCAGCATTAGACATAGTAGCATTAATCCAACAATTATCTCCTAATTGATTTCTACCAAGTTCTGTTCCAACATATTGTAACATAGTTCTAAGGCTAATAGCAACTTTGTTGTTATAACCTTTAAGTAGAGAAGCAATGGAAGTAGTACTTAATATAGCATGATTAGCAATTATATAATCGCTCGGTACTTCGTTAAGTTTAACGAACTTACCATTATCCATAAGATAGCATAATTGTTCTTTATAAAGAATTTTGTCAAAATATTCTCTATTAATAAGAAATACTCTAGAACAAATATCTTTTACAAAATCAGCAAAATGAATAATAGCACCAATTTCTCTAGTAACTCCTGGTTTATCAAAACGTATACTCCAATTCCTATAATCGGCTCTAAATAGTCCTTCTCGTATAATATATGCAATCATACCAGCAACAGTATCTTTACCAGACTTAGCTTTACCTGCTATACCAATAATAGGTTTAATATCTTTAATCATATCTAATAGGTTTAATTGCATTCGCAAATGTAACAATAATAACAATATACCAAATTATATAATAATATATTTTTTGACTCATTTTAAGGCTCACCATTGAACGCAAATTAGAATCTTAACAAGACATTGGCTGATAGGGTTGAATGCCATGACGGGCAAAAGAATGCTATCTACGGGCACATCGTAGTACATTTTGCCAGCATAAAACAAGAAAGCGGAAGCAGCCATAGACATTAAAATCTACAACTACTTCCGCAACTCAATCACTAACCAGTATCTACATATTAAATTCTATAAGCAACAAATTCATCATTCATACTATCTAACACAAATTTAATATTAGAATCTCTACTATAAACTGTTTGCAAATATTCTCTATGAGCAACAGGTCTTATTTTAAGTCTACCATAATTATCAACTTTACATTGACGACAATTATTATCAATCTTTTCTTTACTAAGTATAATAATTAATTTACGACCTTCAGTAGGACTATAATAATCAGCTTCAAGATAATATTTATTATCAAATAGAGATTTATCTCTAATATAAATAACATTATCTTTAACAACATAATACGGTTTATCTTTATCAACCGTAGTATTAATAATATTATATATTAATCTAACATTATTCATCAAGTATTATTTGAGTTTTCTTTATATGAAAGGGTACTTTTTCAACACCACTACGTTCTCCAAATTCAACGAATAGATATTTTCCAATATAAAGATGTTTATCTCTTAATATCATTTGTTGATATTCATGAGTAGCACTAAGTCTTGTTTCAAATTTAGCAGTATTTACATCATTCTGACAAAGAATAATAGGTAATTCTCTCTTAGGTTCTTTATAAATATCTACTATAAGAAATTTACCATCAGTAGCAGATTTAAACTTCTCCATATAACCGACACGTCTACGACCATATTGATAATCAGCAGAAGGATTGCGAAGAATAAGTCCTTCAAACCCAAGACCAATAAACTCATCTCTATATTTTAAAGCTTCATTATCGTTTGTTATAAAAATAGAAGGTAGACGTATAAGACGTTTGTCATTATTAAGATGTTCTTTATAATCATGAAAATTAGTTATTCTATTATCAAGATATTTATCAATAAGAACAAGTCTATTACTTTGACTTATCTCTGGCACAGCTAAATCGTAACACCAAAATTGAAGAGCTTTATTTTCAACACAATTAGCGTCTTTAACAAAATGATTAATTTGATTTACAGTATATCCCGGAAGATAAATCTCACCATCAAGCGACCATTGTTCTTCAATCATAGCTGTAATTAAATCTTCAGGAAGGACGGTAAGAAGATATTCTTCAAGATTACTAAGAGTGCTCCAATAAATACCTTCACTAGATTGAAATCTAAGTTTTATAGGCTTAAACATATCTCCATTGTTATATTCAGCACTAATAAAACATCTAAGACCATTAATCTTATATTGTCCAATCATAACAGGAACTTTATTCCATACTTTACCTGTATAAGATTTGGCAAGCATTGGTAATAGTCCACCATTATTTTCATTAGTACGATATTTTGGTAGATAAGCGGCAAGATATTGATAGAGATTATTTATGTCTCCATCCTCTACGGGGGAACGAGAAATATCATCATCGTCTTTAATGTCTTCAATAGATATATATCCTGTCTTACGTTTATCTCTATATCTACTTTCAAGTTCAGCAGTGGCATTCTTTTGAGTAACTTTATAAGCTTCAAATCTACTAGCTTTACCGACAATTCCATATTCAACTTCAATAATTAAACCATTATCGGTAATTCCAGCTCTCCACCGTGTAGGAACTTCATTATTATTCTTTCTATATAACCATTGTTCCATTTAGTTTTTAGCTTTAAAATTTCCAAATGCAAATGTAACAGCTTTATTACTAAGTATTCTAGCCTTACGTTCGGCAACAGTTTCTTTTTTAGGTTTAGCTTTAACGGCTTTTTCCCCTACTTTAAGAATATCACCATCAAACATAGATTGAACTTTATCAACTCGTACTTTACGAGTACTACTACTACGAACCTTCTTACTATAAGCAACAGGAGGATTCTCAAGTTCATATAATTCATTTTTCTTTAAAACCTCTCCATATTGTTCCATAACTTTAGTATATTCTTCATTAGTCATTCCATTATCCATAGCTTTGTTTAGAAGATAAGCAAATTCTGCATCACTTCTTTGCCAAACATAGCTATTAGTTTGACGAGGTCGACTACCATCAGGAAGAACTAAAGTAGCATCAAGTTCTTTTAGCACAACTTGTATAGCTTTGTCTATTCCACCATATTGTTTAATATGTGTTTCAACAAATCGTATATCTTGCGCGTCAAGTGTTACCATTATAATGACGATTTGCTACATTGAAATATTACAATACGTTCAGGTTTACCAATCAAACAATGATTATATTTAAACCATTCAACAACATCCAAAGTATGTCTATATTTAATAACACCATCGTGATGTGCGACACCTTCTAAATAATCAAATCCAGACGGGACTATATTTCCTTTATCAGAATCATCTAATAAATTAAATTTCTTAATAATTCCTATATCGTCAGGATTTGTAACATCAACAGCTCCATAAATATAAATAGATTTTCTACTTATAGAAGCTCCATTAGGTAAAACAGTCTTTTCGTCTGTATCAAGTTCATGCTCTATTTCTTTAGTAATAGGACGCATAACTACATACTCATAACCTGTAACACCTTTAGAACGGTTGAGGATAGCTTTCTCCCGTATCCCAAGAAAATTCGTTTTCTGCATAATTATCTGCTATATAATTATATGATAGATTAATAAGTTCTTTTATAGTTTCGATTGAATATTTACTACGTAATTCAGCAAAGTCTTTAACTTCATATTCTCTAGGAATACATAACGGTATTATATTATAATTATTTCTTAACCAAATAGCTTCACGATATCCCGTATTATCATTATCCATTAAAGACAATATAAGTCCATTAGGACATTTTGCTCGTAACCAATCGTATTCATTTTGTTTAAGTTTATATGATTCATGAGGTATATTAACAAGACCTATGGTTCGCAGGGCTGTTCCCCCGTAGGGGATAGACAAGTCTATTGCATCTAAATACGCTCTAAGACTTATTCTATCTTTAGTACTTTTAGTTATAATAATAGAATCATATTCACTAAGTTCGAGATTGAGTAATCCTTCTAAACAATTACTATTAGTAATAAATCTAACAGTTCCATGTTTTCTATTAGGAAAATACAGTTTAATATTATATACTCCTCGTTTATCTTGTCCTAGCATATAAGCATAACATACATCCTTTCTATCATTCTCATAATAGTATTTAAGTTCAGGATTAACTTTTCTATTAATATAAAAGTAATCAACAGGATAAACAAAGTTAGTATTAAGATAACTAATAGGGACATGAAATTTTCCCCAATAATTCTTATCATAATTATTCCATTGTCTAGGAACAAATTCTATAATAGGTTTTCTATTTCTAGCAGCATTAACTCCTTCGGCTATTATCCCTTCGATATTTTCGTCTTTATCCTTACCATATATTATATTTCTAAAAGTATATGCAATATGTTTAAGAACAAATATAAACCAACCTTTATTAGATATATCAACATTCTTATGAATAATCTCGCTGATAACTAATGCAGCAGCGTCAAAACAATCTCCATGAAAATAACCAGCAAAATCTTTAGCTTTTAACTTACCACGATTGTCATATTTAAAACCGAAACTAGGATGTTCATCAACACGAAAAGGACTTGATATAAATTCTCCGGTATTAATACAGTTTTCTATTACTTCTGTATCTACACCTGTATAAGCACTAAAAATGCTAATTTGACTTATTTTAGAAAGTATAAATTCTTTAGTAAGATTACCGTTAGTTACAGTTCTTCTCATATTGGTTTTAACATCTTAAATGTGGATAATAAAAAAGGGTGAGACACCAAATATAGTATCTCACCCTTTTATATCCAATTATTTAACTAACTTTTCTTAGAATGGTAGGTCATCGGCAGGATTTCCGCCAGCAGCGAAAGGAGAAGCTGCAAAGTCAGTCGGTGCAGTTCCAGGCATTGCTCCACCCATTTGAACTCCAAGCATAGCTCCACCCATCATAGGTGCAGCAGCAGGTATAGTAGGTGCAGCAACTTTTGTTTCACGATATACAATAGATTCCTTAGCAGGGTCTACTTTCAACATCGGAACAACATTCTGTTTATAAAGTTCAATACAACCTTCTCCAACAAAGTTAGTAAATCCTAAATCACCCATTGTAGATTTGCCGCGAACAACAGGTTGCCAAGCATTCTTAACTTTAGTGAAGCGAAGAAGCTTAATCCAAACCGGAAGAATACCTCCTGTTGCGCTCTTATAAACAGGTTTACCATCATTGTTCATCATCTTAATGAAGTTCTCGAACATAGACTTCCAGCCGTCTACAACAACTTGCGGTTCAACAGGAACATAATTTCCTTCATCGTCACTATCTTCAAACGGCAAGCATAAAGCATCTTCTTCTTCTTCAGTCATAGGACGACCTTTAAGGATATATACATCCATAAGATGTTTCATCCAACCAAGAACAGAATCAACTTTCCAAGCTTCTGCACCACCAACGATAGTAAGAGCATTACTTTCGGCTGGCATCATACGATGAGTAACATAACGGCGAACAGATTCATTTTCGTCATTGCTTGCAAATGTTACATTAAGGATAGGAATAGCCAAACCAGCGAATGATTGTAAACCTTGAACTTCTTCTCCAAGAGTTACCCATTTGATTTCTACATTATCAAGATGTCCAATGAACAAACCATTAGGTTTAGCATCTCTACGTTCGTCAAACTTTAAACGAGAAGCAGCACGAGTATCATTACTAATACCTCTACGCTTTTTCTTAGGTTGAGCTTCTTCTTGTTTGGTACTTACAGGTTTTCCTGCATTAACTTTCTCTTGTTCTTCTTTAGTTTGAGTACTCATTTCAACTAAATTTAAAAGATTAATAAAATATGTAGATAAAAAGAGAGCCGCACTTAGATTAACTCCATGTACGGCTCTGCATTATTAAATGAAAAAAGATGTCTAATAACGGACGAGTTATTCAGCAGCTTGTTCAGCCTTCTTTTCATTAACACGAGCAGGTTTCTCTTCACGAGATTCGCCAAGTACAGCAACTTTAACAGCTACATTTTCATAACCATTGAAGATTTCTGCATCAGCAAGTTCTTCCGGATTTACAGAGAATACCAAGTTCATAGTCTTAGCACGGTCTCCCATGTGAGCCTTCAACTGCATCCAAACGTTAGAGTCAGTAAATGTCAATGAAACTCCTGTACCTGTAGTTCCGGCAGGATTTGCAGATTTACTTCCTTTACGTTTCGGAATTTCATCACCTTGGATAGCTTCCATAAGAACAGCTTTCAGTTCCTCTTCTGTAGCTCCTTCACGGTTCAAAGCGGCAACCAATTCTTCATTCTGTGAGTTACGGGCAGATTCCAAGCAATCCTCGAAGTGTGCTTCTACATACTTCATCTTGTCATCTTTCGTCATACGTTCACGAGTAGTTTTCGGATTACCTTTGGCATCAAATTCTTGAATACCTTTTGCAATACCCCACATATCAAATTCTCTGTGGATAGCGATAGCAGCTTCCGGAGAATCAATATCAAGACCGTTTGCAGTACAGAACTCAACAAGTTCAGGAACTTTGCTACGAATAGCTTCTGTAACATTGTCGGCAGTAGTTACAAACATAATGTTGTCACCGGATTGCAAATCAAGTGCTTTAGAAACAGGAGGTGTAATACGAAAACCACCCAATGCAGTATTTGCTACAAGTTCTGGTTCATAATTTACATTTCTCTGACCTGCACTAACTGCACTAAAACCGAATGACATTTTTCCAAAAGTTTTCATAATAATTTATGGATTAAATTGTTTATAAATATGAGCTTTATTAGCCCGTTAATTTCACTTTACTTCTTGAGCTTCAATATCAATAATATCTGCATCGTTAAGCTCTGCACCAGCAACTATTTTAAGTTCAGTAGTTTCATACACACCAAACAGAATATCGCTAGCTATATCACGAGCAGCATAAGTAAACGCTCTATGACTGATAAGTATTCGAGGATACTTTTTATATGTATCTTTCTCAAACATTTCAGCAGCTTGAGCTTCACTAAAACTAAATTTACCAATAGAATGAACTTCCTTACCACGAACTACACGACAAATATCGTATTCAGTTACATAATCAACTGGTTGATTAGATATTCGATAAACAGGAACAAAACCTTGTTTAGCAAGTTCTTGCGCATGAGCAGGATTCATAGCAATAGACAATTTGTTATTCCATTGATAACTCTTATATATATTGCCGTTAAAATCTTTAAAATAAAGAGTAGGGTATACATAAACTACATCATCATCTTTATTCTCTGCTTGTTTCTTTTCTGCTTCTTTACGATTATTGCATTTAATACAATAGTCAGGAAGTTTATCTTCAACATAAACGTTAAAACCATCTGTATATTCATACAGAGGACTATAATCTTTTTTACATTCCCATGTTAGTCCTGCCTTTGATAATAACGATTTAATAACGTGAATATCAATGCCTGTTTTACCGTTTATAACGTGGATATGTTCAAGGCAAGTACTAAATGGAAGATTAAGGTCTTGCGCTCTCATTAGAACAGCTAAACCATCTTCTACACTAGCAATACCACCTTTCTTACTACGCATTATCTGTAACATAAACACTTTAGCATTCTCTAATTGAGTTGGGTCTAAAAGGTTTATATTATTCAATGTGTGAACTACATTTCCAACAGGTTGTTTACTCACATCTTTACTTGTTACCGCAACGGAATGTTCTTTTGCAGTAACTTCTTTCTTTTGTTCTTCTACTTTCTCGTCCATTAATTCAAAGACCATTTGTTTTCACACCACAAATATAAATCTCTTTTTATTATCCACAAACAATTCCACAATTATTTTCATCAAAATTTGTATCTTGACTTAGTGTAGTTGTCACATCAGTATAATGATTCGGTTTAAGCTGCATTAGCTTCGTTTCTTCAACAGTTCCCTGCATGAATACCTTATATATAATATGTGGTGTAGAGTTAAACATAACCTTATTAAAACGGTATTTAAGAGCCGTAACTTCATCGCATAGAGGACTAGTAATTATCCACATATCAACATTGATTCTAAGCTCGTCTGACGAACTATTTTTGACGGATAATACTTTTAATCGTCCTTCTTGAAATAATCGCTCGTTGAGGCTAGAAATAGCCTTAGATTTGATATATCTAGGTTTGCCTTTGGCGCTACCACTCTTATAAACGACCGGAATACCGTTTTCATCTAATAGAAGTTTTGATTCAATACAATCATGATAATCTCCAACAGCAACTCCATATTCTTCTAAATATTTAGTTACTTTAGCAGCATAGTCTCCTCTTTTAGATATAATCATTATTTGTTTATCAGGATTTCCAAGAACAAGACTTAATATCATAGGCAGTTTTGCATCACTATCAGTAAGGAGATTGCTTCTATTACGCATAATCTCATAACAAGTAGTAGCTTTATCTAATAGAATATTAGGATTATAACATTCATCAACTTGTCTATTAAATCCTATAGTCATATCCAATTCAGGAGACCAACCATTATCTAACGCTAACTGATTACGAAATTCTGTACCACTAATACCAGCTTTGGTATCTCCAATTCTAGCTTTAGTGATATTATCAAAATCTCCAAATATATTCATACACTGAGTTATAAAATCAGTATATTTATCATACAGTTCTTTATCAGCAGTAGGCAATATACAACCTACTCTTCTCTCCTCTACGGGGGAACTTAAATTAACAGCATTTAAATCATTAGCACTAAGTTCTGTATTTACAGCAGGATAATGTTTATATATTTCTGCTAAATCATCAGTCTTAATAACATCTTTAGTTATAATAAACAAATGAAAATCAGAAGTAGTTCCTACACAATTAACATACAGACTATAACGTTCAAGACCAACAAAAATAGCAAGATTATATACATATCTATACTTAGCATTAATATAAGTTTCACTTAATATAGTAATATGGTCTTGATTTATATTATTTTCTTTAAGAGTATCAACAATATTCTTTCTAGTATAATAACTATCTACAGCTATAAATACTTTTAGGTCAGGATTTTTAGCTTGCATCCGTTTAAGAATAACCATAATAAGTTTGGTATATTCCATAGGTTTAATGCAATGTACAGTTCCATGTCCTTTATTATTAATACCCCATTTATCAGCTAATTTATCATACATCAAATCTAGTGTCTTCATAATCATCTAATTCAATATTATCTTCTTCGACATCTTCAAATGCGGAATCATCAAAAAGACTATTAAATTGCCCATAGGCTTTCTTAATACGAGTACGCCCTTTACCTTTAGGACTAATTCCTAGTTTAATAGGATTAATAATCTTCATCGCTTCTTCGTAATAATACTTATAGTTTATGTTCCGCAATGAAATATCCATATCATCAAGAGTATTAATAACAGTAACAACCGAACCAGCAGCCATACGAGAACGAGATGCAGTATCATTATGAACTTTCTCAACTATACAACCTGTATTAGATACATAAAACCTAACATATCTTTGACATACAACTCTTTGAACTTGCTGATTATTAACAAATGTTTGTTCTACATGAAATTGTCGTCCAACGTTTTGAGTTTTACAAAAGTCAAGAATATTAGTAGCATCACGTAATGTTTCCATTACAGGTTTATGTTCAAGAAAATAATTACTAACAGCTTGTGCAACAATAGGCATATCATAACCTTTTTGTAAATCAACAGCATACATAAGAGGATTTAACGCTCCTTTATATTCAAGTTTCAATCCTTTTTTGGTACGAAATTGAGCAATATAATTATTTACATCTCTCGCTATAAGACAATGAACAATATCTGCATCAGCTTTTAACTTAGACCTTTGTTCCCATCTATTAGCAATTTCGTTAAATGTATCCCATTGACTATCTTTAATTTTAACCATAAGACCGTCAGTATTAGCACTAATAACTTTAATATGATTCTGTACTAATTCCTCTATCAACATTAAGATTAATAATTGTCCATTTATTGTTACTTTTAATACAGCTAATCTATCATACAAATCTCCTTTTTCAAATCCAAGCTTGCCGTATATAGAATTTATCACAATCTTTAGTACTAATGCTAAAACTTCTCTAGGAACTCCATCTATAATTTCTTCTAAACTATGCTTAACAGTAACTCGCGTATCTTTCATCCACGTTATCAACCCAACGAATACAGATTTAATCATATGTTCTGGATATATCCAATAAGAACTCATGATTGACGGATACATCGAATTGATATCCCAGTGTACTAGAGTAAACGGTTCTGCTTTTTGAAGTTCCCCCGTAGGGGATGGACAAGGTATAACACCATGACATCCATAATCACTAGTACTCCATATTTCCATAGGAATATCTTGACTATGAAGTCCACCAGTTCCCATACTATAAGTAGTATCTCCAATAGTTAGAATTTCATTAAATTCTTCTTTATTAACTCTATAAAGAACCTTCTTTTTAATCCTATCAAGAAAACTTTTAAGTTGAGGCGTTTTAAATTCGATATTATCAAATATAACACGACTAAGTTTCATAGCAGTTCTTTCAGTCTTTTTACCTTTCCATTTTTCAGGTGGTAAACCGCTTCGTTCTGAATAGAATTTCTCAAACAGTTTATCAGCCATATTACTACGACTACTGTTAAGAAGGTCAACTTTATATACGCTACTAACAGAATATCTAGACCTAATTTCTTCCGGATTAAGACGAACAATTTCACATACAATAAATACATCATTTTTATTATAATGCATCATAGGTGGAATATATTCATCTAATATATATCTATCCCATTTGTCAACAAGTTTATTAACTTTATCAGCAGGTAGCCCTTTATATAATAGATTATCATAATAAAGTTCTACATCCTTTTCACAAATAGGAGGAAGTTCATATTCTAGTAATTCAAACCATTGAAGATTTATAGAAGTTTGTTTAAGACCTTTAGGGGTAGCTTTTCGTTCTCCTGTATCCTTATCAATTCTAACACCGGCTTTATTAAGAGCGAATATTCGCATAACATCAATATCAACATAAGGAAGCTTAAAACGTTTAACAGTATTAATCTGAAAATCATTATATAGTTGTTCCTTATCTTCTTGTAGAGAAATAATCTTTTTACTGAGATTATATAGATACTTTATTAAGTCTTTAGTATTATCATAGTAATTAACATTCATAAGAAACCCAGCTATCATAAGATTATCATAGCTAAGTCCATTATAAGTATAAACATTAATTCCTTTATTACGCATCGCATTAAGATAACCAACTAAACTCAATAACTGACTATCGTCTTTATCTGTAATATAAAAACAATTACATTTGACAGTATCAAGTCTACGTTTAATTTCAGCAATAGTTAGTTTCTGAACCAATGGTATAGGCTTACCTTTATCATTAACACAATCCGCAAATACTTTTAGATAATCATTAAGACTAATAAATGTAACACTAAAGAAATTGGGAAGTACTTCAACATCCGCAGCTCTACAATCAATCACTTCTTATATATTTCATATATTATAAACGCTAAGTTCTTTGACAAGTAAGTCTTTTAGTACTTTATATCTATCAGCATTATAAGGCTTTATTCCAAGAGAACCATATAAATGTATAGTACGATTAATACCACAGATATTAACTCTATGATGAGTAAAATCAGGTTTATCTCTAAAGAAAAGTTTATAAGCATCTCCAAAAACTATTGTATGTTCATAAGGAGTATTAACCCAATCTTTAAAGAATAAATGACTACATTTTACAACCGCATCGTCCCAACAATTATATTTAGAACTAGTATTACATCTAACAGCATAGGTAAGATAACATTCTTCTTCAAAGTTCTTTCCAGTAGCAAGACTATATATTTCTTTTAAGTCTTTGATTGCTTCTTCATCATAACGTGGAAACACGTATAGAACTTTAGAACAAATATTACCTATATTATTAGATATAACTTCATTTTCGTTTAGAAGTCTTGCCGGACAATTTTCGCACGTTTTGTTCATTTATAATAATATTATTAGGATGTGCATAATAAAACAAATGATTTTCTATTTTATATTTCTTATAAACAAGAACATCTTCTGATTCATTAAAATGCGTCCATCCAAATGTGCCATCAGTTCTAACAATAACAAGACCGTTTCTAATATTATATCCTACAACACGTCCTTTTTCTCTATTATCATTTAGTCCTATAAATTCGCAAGATTTACCTTTATATTTAATAGCGAATTTACGAGCTTTATTATCTTTATCTTCCATAGCACAAGAATAATTCTGTTGATGGTCTACTACAAGCAACATACAATCTACGTAGAAGTTCATCTTGATTAGTATAAGGATGTCCATACTTATCATATACCATATCATTAACATCTACGAAAACTGTATTATAAGTAGAACCTTGTGCCCTATGAGAAGTTATAGCAAATCCATAATCTATGTCTCTACTAAAAATTACTTTACCATAAGAGTTAAGTATATTATTAGCTAATAAATATTTACGTTTAAATTTGAAATATTCTTTCCATTTACTAGCTCTAGTACTACTTGTAGCAGATTTAGCATCAGCAATTAAGTTATTAAGTTTATTAAAATAAGATTGAATAGTGAATTTATCATTATGGTCAATAATACATAGAGGTTGTGTAATTTTACCTCCATTAATAGCTTGAAATTTAACCATAAAACATTTGAAATCATGAATCGGGTCTTGAAAATCAGCTATATCATATATAATATATTCATCACTATTCTGTATAATAGTATCATTAAAATCATCAACAATAGTAGAATATGACATTATTAAGTCATTTCTAGTAATAATACTTTTCTCAGCTCCTTTAACAATAACTTTACGAATATAATTATTCCAAGTTGTAACTTTAGCATTAGTATATGCAATAACTTTATACTTATTTACATTCCTAGAATATTCTTCATCAGTAAACGCTTGTTCTATATGATAATCAAATTCAGAAGGACTACAAACAGTATATCCACATCCAAATTCATTATAAGCACTTTTATGTTTAGGATTGCTTATATAAGAAAGCATATCATAACGTTTATTAGCAATATCTGACCTAAGTAGTTCAAGAAGATGACTAATAGGATTATTGTCTCCTTGTCTTACAACTTCTCTTAATACATTAGTCTTAGTAGCGATAGTAAATGCTCTACTAACTTTCTCATTAACAGGGGGCAACTGTCCGCCATCACCCACGTAGATAATCTTTATTTGTTTCTTACGACAGAAGTTGTTAATGTAAGTCACTAGTTTAGAATTGAGCATAGAAGCCTCATCTATAATAAGAAGTCTAACTTCTTTCTCTAATAGTTTTACTTTACCAATAGGATTAAAAGCTGGATTCTCAGGGTCAAAGTTTTCAATATCTACATCAAGTCTGAAACCGAAAGTAGATTGAATAGTTTCAACCGCTTTTCCATTAATAGCTTTACTAAGAACTCTACAAGCTTTATGTGTTGGAGCAGCACAAACAATTACACTAGAACTGAATTTACAATTCTGTATAACGTACTTAATAACAAATGTTTTACCTACTCCTCCAGCTCCGACAAGAGCATGAATATAATTCTTATCATCCCATTTAGCAGCTATAAATCCAATTAAATTGTCAACTGCATTTGCTTGGTCTTTGGTAAACGTAACATTATCTTGTTTATGTTCACCATATACATTCATAATTCGTTTTCAATATCAAGTTCTCCATTTTTAACTTTTTCTTCATATTCTCTCCAATCACGAAGAGATAAAACCATACCTTCAACGTCTGCTATGTTATAACACATAACTACGTGGAACATAATAGGACTAAAAGCTGTTTTAACAATCTTACCACGAACTAATAAACCAGGAGCAATAGCACAATAGAATTTAATATTAGTAGCTTTACGACTATTTTTATCACGAATTATTTTAATTCTATGACCATATTTATCAAGCCATCTAGCATATATAGCTCTTTTATGTTTAGTTTCATAAGATTCAGTAGTAATAGGATATATTTCTCCTTTATACTTTACTCTATATACTCCTTGTTTATCAATTATAATCTCACCGTCACATTTAGTCTCTATAACAACATATTTGCTACTTACTCTTTGTCTTTTAGATTTAGCACTTGAACCAAAAGACACTTTAAACGTAGGCATAACATATTATTTTCTATTAAATTTATTCTTAGAAAGACTAGATTTAACAGAGCCAATAATATCTATCTTGCTCTTACGTTTTTCAGCTTTAGCAGCAGCTTTAGCAGCTTTTCTTGCTTCTTGTTCAGCAATCTTAGCAGCTCGTTGTTCGTCCAAATCCACTTGTATAAGTGTATAACCACAGTATTTAGTAAGGAAATCAATTCTTCCCCAAAAACTATTACCAATAAGATTAGTATCTTTAATAACACTAATCACTTTGTCATTAATAGTTATAGCCGGATTTTTACACAATTCTCTAACTACCGTTACTTCATCATATTTTCCCATATTTTACATAACATTTAAAAAGTTAATAAATTCACATCATAAAAGTAAATATCAGTAAATATATAATAACTATAACACAATCAGCAATAATGGCTCTATTAAGAGTTATAAATTTAACAAGATGTAGTTCTTCTATAATATGAATAGCTACAATTAATAATAGACATGCAGTAAAAAATACAATATCAGTCATAATAATATCTATTTAGATGATTAAGCCAAAGGTCGGGACTTCGTCCCTCCCGCCCCCCGTAGGGGATGAGAACATCATAGTCCCAACCATATCTATATCACATCAATTATGTTTACTACTATCAGTAATATGATTAGTTAATACATCAACAATTTGTTTAATATCATTAACACTTACTTTAAGAATTTCTGATAATTTTTCGATAAGTATACTATTATTTCTAATAGCTTTACGATTATCTATAATATTAGCATCTTCATCTTTAATTTTTCTTTCAAGAACAACTACTTTAATAACTAAAGCAATAATACAAACAGTATTTATAACCGTCCATATAACAAGAGTATTAATTATCATTTCCATACAGCATTATATATTTTACGAATAATATCATCTCTAAAATATTTAGATTCACGTAATGATAAATCTTCGATAAGTTTATAACAAAAATCAAAATCATCATAAACGAATATAATATCTAAAGGTTTAATATAATATTCAAGCCATTCTAAATAATCATCATCGTTTCTTCTATGAACTTCAGCAATTTTAGCAATAGCTCTAGCAGTATAACTATTCTTAGCTAGTAAATCATTCCAATGTTCTTTGATATATTTAATATCTGACCAATTCTTTGCATTCTTGGCACAGTTATGTTCTATAACTCCAAACCATTGTTTAGCGGCAGTTTTAGTATTATGATAACAGAAATCAACACTATTCTTATGAAGAGTAATATCAATACCATTATCAATTATTTTAAGTTTTAGTTCTCGTTTAGCAAAATCTACACAAACACAAATAGCAAGTTTATCTTTAAAATAACCTCGCTTAATTCTAACAACATCATATACATGAACACTATTGACATTATCAGAATATCTCATTATAGGTCTTTTCCCAGCCATGTTCTTTGATATGATTGGTTAAACAATATAAAATACTACCAGTAATATAATCTTTATTGATTTCGTCAAAAACTCTATCATATAAACCTTTATATATATCATAATTATCAACTTTATCCAATAAACCTATTATATCTTCATAAACAGAATTAGATTTAATAAGACTAAGTATATATGAATCATTCCAATAGATAAACCTTTTTACTACATATAATTCAGCGATATTTAAAGCTACTTGTAAAGCATCGCTAAAATATTCTGTAAAATAAGATTTATATAAAACACCAATAGCTCTAATATTCTTTACAAGTTTTTTATTTCCAACTTCTTTAGGAGTATAAGCTATGGTTCTAACATTAGGCAACCATTTCTTTAAGTTAGGATACCAAACAACTTCTATTATAATTCCATAACGAAGATAATACATATTAACCCAATTCAGTTAATCCAGAACTATCGTATAACATTCCTTTACCAAGAATCATTTCAACTTCTGTAAGTTCACGTTTAGCAACTCCATCCATAATTATTTAATATTATATAATTCGACTTATTTTAAGGCTCACAGTTGAACGATTATCAAAAATGATACAGTTTATCATATTGAATATTAAAATTCAATAGAGGACAAATAATGCACATTCTCGCTTACATTATATGCCGGAGCGAGTAGTATTTCACCAATCAGAATCTTACCACCAAATCCATCGTCTATACGATAAAGTATCTTATCTTCTTCTTGACTACAATGTCCAACAACTATATCTTCAACTCTGCCAACAATAACCTTATCTTCTATAAAAGAATGAACATAATCACCTATTTTATATTTAGCATTATCAGCGATAAATTGTTCTTCAATAGAAGACATCATTACTTCTTCAATATTATCCATAATAAATTTATATATTAAGTTTAACAATAAGTTCTAAACAACAAATCCCAATAATACTTTCACAAGCACTATTGGGCACATTAAAACCAAAATCGAGTTTAAAAATTGTTTCACACATAGACTATAATATATTATAGTTTCGGACTTCATTTCGTCCATCATCAGTATGTGAATTTAAAGCAATAGTCCTATCTTCACAGACAAGACTATCAATATCAGAAATCTATAACACGAAATGGTAATATCTTCACAGACAATACCATGTAACAACAGACAAATAAAATAAACACAATACTATAACTTAACTTCGCTAAGTTAATGTCAAAACAAAACTATATTATTATGGATAAGAAAAATCATTTCTGTTTCTTTAGCTCGGCGATAAGTTCTTCTTTGGTCATATCTTCATAAGATTTAGAACCATGATTGTCTTCTGCAATCCAACGAAGTTTATCATTTATTTTTTGTCTAACAGAATCCATCTGTTCTTTTACTATATCTGCAAATCCATCACAAATAAGTTCTACATTTGCTTTACCATATTTAGCAATATCTTCTTCTGTAACAGATTCGATAGTTTTCATTATACAGAATGGACAGAAACAATCAATTTCTTCTTTAAGAACTTCTTCTCTTTGTTCTTCAACAAATTCAGCAACACTTTGATTAGCTTCTTTAGCTCCTTTAATACCGCCTTCGATAAGCTTAATTACATAGTCATGATATTCCTTATCTTTAGATTCATTAGCCGCTTCGGCAATATCCTCTTTAATACTATTAAGTATTTCTTCGATAGATGCACCATCAGCTTTACCAAATATTGCTTTACCAACTCCTTCAATATCTATAACTTTAGCTTTCATTTTATTATCTCCTATTAGTTTAATTATTATTTTTGATTATAAAAACCGAATTTATCTTCATCATCATTATCATTATCATTATCATCAAAAACTTCATTATCAGCTAGAATATCAATATCACTACCCAATAACTCACCATGAACTTCTGTTGTATTATGTTTATCTACATCAGATTCTCCATGTTTATCAATAGTTCTAATATATGTAATTTTTGACATATAAGCTCTATTATGATTAGGCTGTTCCCCCGTAGAGGAAGTGGATATGATATAAGTCATACCATCTCTCCATCTCCTACGGGGGAACTCCACTGCTTAATCTATGGTATCAATTCCTTCTTTGTCCATAAAATCACTAATAGTCTGTTGAGCAGCATTAGCGAATTGATTAAATGAACTTATAAGTGCAACAAGAAAGAACTTCTCTCCATAAGAATACTCCTTAATAATCCCGTCAGAACTTACACGGAACTTATTCCACAAGAACTTCACGTAATTACCTTTACCATCTTTACGGATAACTCCTATTTGAGATAGATGGTTAAGAATGTTCAATGAACAATACCTACGAATAGCAGCATTATCTTTAGGAATATATGCAACTTCTAGTACATGGTCAGGTACGTCAACATTGATTTCACGTTTCTCTTTACCTACAACGGTTCTAGTTTTGCCGGAAACTGCTTTATTAGCAGGTTTATTAACCGTTGTTTGTTCTTGTGGAGCAGGAGCTTCAGCAGCAGGTTGTTCTACAACAGTCTCAGTCTTATCAACTTCAACTTTAATATCTTCTTTCTCCTCGATTTTAGTCTCTTCTGTAATAACAGTTTCAACTTCTTTCTTAGCTCTAGCAGCTTTCTTTGCAGCATATTTACTTACAGGAGCGCTGCCTTCCTTCTTAATCTGTGCCATAGTTATAACTATATTAAATATTAACAATAATAGTTGGATTAGCAGTAGCATTACCAACCTTTCAATAGACAAACATATCAATACTTATCTTAACTACCAAATAATATAGCAATTTTATTTTATAGAACTGTGTTAAATACGAATATTAGTACAACTTGAACTACTCATTCTTCGATAGCAGCAATTATATTGATTTTATGTCTTAGAAGTCTTATCAGAAACACTATGTGTATTCCAATATAACGTTCATATTACGATAGTCAACAGTATCTCTACCATTGACTATCATAATATATACATCTTAGAATCCACCAATTCCCATCATATTCATTGCCAGCATATTCAGCATCTGCTTAGCCTTCGGACATATCTCAATCTTTACAATATGATTGATAATAGTATCATGACCAAGAGCTGCACCTTCACTGTCAGAACTAGCAAACGGATTCTTATAGATTTCATCCGCAGCAACTTCTTCTTGAACAATATCAATCTTAGAACCGGCAAGTATTACCTCAAGACCTTTAGGATTCTGGATAAGCTGATTAGCAGCCCAAGCTGTTTCATCACTATCTTTAAGTACTGATGCAATACTATAAGATGAAGCAAATACAGTAGCAGTTTCACCTTTAGCAAATACTCCATCAGTATCAGATATATATCCAGGAATACCACGTTCAAGACTCAGACTAACCATAACATAGTTGTCTTTAGGTGTAACAATACTACTACGAACACGTAGACTAGTAATCTTAGCACAACCTTTAGCAAGAAGTTCTGCAACTACCTGCTTATTAGTCTTAATTTTAGACACGTTAACACCGTTGTTGTCATTAGCTGTATTCTCAGCATTATTATTACCTTCAACGACAACATTTTCCTTAGCAATTTCGGCTGCTTTACCATCTTTCAATTCTGCCATAGCAATATAATTTATTTAGTTAGTAATAGATTTGGATTATCAACAACAATAACTCTTATACAGTTATCATCATTAACTCTCCGAGATTTATTTTGTTAGTGAATGAGTTAAAGATATTATTGTATATCTAGATAGATTTACCATCTATCATTCAATATAAAACAATATCAAATCGTATAATAATCTATAATATGTAACCATTATCTATCAGATATTGATAGAGATTGTCATTACGGAGACAATATAGAACATTATATAGACGATTATATAGACGATTATATAAGAGATAATATAGATAATAATAAAGCTAGTCTTAAAGTAATACTTTAAGTCACTTAAAGTAATGGTTGAAGTGTAGCTCTATCAAGAACTATTATAAGAATTAAAGCAGAAGCTTTATCAGGAGCTATTATAGTATTTGGAGAAATATCTTTATCAGAAGGTACTATAAGAATTATAGTAATATAATAAGGAGGATTAGGAGGAAAATTAGGAATAATAGAAGATGCAAGATTAGGAGGAAAATTTGGAATAATATAATAAGGAAGATTTGGAATAATAGAATAAGGAAAATTTGGAATAATAGCAGATGCAAGATTCGGTTAAACAGCAGATGCAAGATTATGAATAATAGCGGATGGAATATTAGGAATAACAGCGGATGGAAGATTAGGAATAACAGCAAGTCTAAAAATTGTATAAAGAGTTGGTGGAAGGAGAAGGGTTAGGAGCTGTATTAATTTTTTATATAACTTTTCCACATTCTCCCACATTCTCAAACCGCTCCTCAATCCTCACTATCTCCTCAATCCTCACTATCTCCTCAAACTACCTTATCTCCACCATTATCTCCAACTCTAATTCCCACTCTTATCATTCTCAAACTTCTCCTCAATCCTCATCATCTATTCAAAGAACAGGAACTACTACCTTATCTTCAGTAGTAATTCCCACTCATATCTTCTTTAATCTGCACTTTCAATCGGAACATTATCCCAATTAAAGTCATCATTAGTCACTTTATTAGCAGCTACTTTCTTCTTTCCATCTTCACTACTGAACACCGTCATGACCATATCGAGGTTTATCTTGCCTTCTTTTAACAGTTTCTGAACTCTAGCAGCTCTTGAATTTGTGCCACAATCTACAAGAAAATTTCCATTAATGTCATAAAGACGATAAGCTTTAGCTTCAACAATACATCCTTTAATCATAGATTGTGCTCCATTAGCTACATCATCAAGCTCTTGTTGTAACTTATCTTTAGCAGCTTTAGTATGTTCAAGCTCTTCTTTTAGCCCTATAATGTTATTTCTAAGCTTAATTTTCTCACGTTTAAGACCAGCAACAACATCATCTTTTAGTAGTAACAAATGACTTATAAGCACCACTATTTCTGACAAGTTGGTCCATAACAGCATTATCAAGAACAAGTTCGCCAGCTTCTGTCACTATAACAGTGTTACCATTAGGTCTAACAACTAGAACAACATTTCCACATTCGATAGCAAATAATTTCTTTTCTATAATCTTTAGCTTTAGTTTTATTATTAATATTAGTATTATCTCGTTTAAGAATAGTCTTATCAGAACCATCCCGAGACTTATTTTGTAAGTGAATGAGTACATTATTTGGTTTATACATAGTGTCAGTATGTGTAAGATTATTATCAGATTGGAACACATCGTGGAAGACGAGAATCCATTCTAGAAGTATCTACAACACCAATTTTATGGTTTGGTACAGTATTTGTATTAGTATGTTGAGAACAATTATCAGAACTCTTATCAGAACTATGTCGGGTTTTATTTTGTTCGTGAATGAGTTGATGAACATCATATTGGAGACAGATTTCTCCATCTCCAACAAGATTCTATTTATGTTCTAATTCAGCTCCTAACCAAATAGCTAATGCAATACTAACAACAACTCCCAACATTGCAATCTCAGAATAACCATGTTGATTGAATAACAATGTTCCCCACAATACAATCAACAATATAACTATAATAATGATAATATCTTTCATGATGATAATGATTTGTAGGAGCAGTGTCACCACCACTCCCAATTAATACTACAATTTAACACCAAATAACTTTGTGATGAACACCTGTTGACGTGTCATGTCAGTCACTTTCATGAAGTTCTCTACGAAATGTTGAGCCACCAAGTATGACATCATCTCGTCCAACTTGACCTCGCTAATCTTGTAGAATATGGCATCATGACTGTCAGCGTCAGCTTCATCAGCTTTCTGAACAGCAGCCTCAACTTCAATAGTAGCATCAGTCAGTATGACATTGAGAACATTAACAAGCTCCTCAACGCCACCAGCTTTGGCAGAATCAAGACGATAACCAAAGGCAGTAGTAAACTTGTCACCAACAGCTTGACGAACTTGTGCAGACAATGCTGTCAGCTGCATCCTCATCTGCTTCACGTTGTCCTGCTTGAACTCGATGACACCATCAGCATCAACAGTGCGAACAAAGCCAAGAATATCATCAGCAATAGTGACGATAACTTTGCCAGTAAACTGTCCTTCAAACTTCTCCATTCTGATTGACTTAATTGTTGTTTTCATAATACAGTCCTCCTATGACTGCTACGACTTAATTAATAACGACCATGTTTGCGTAGTACAACATGACCAGCTTTGTCAATGTGACAAGCCAGAATTTGTTTTGTTTGTGAATGAGTTAAGATAGTTGCTCGAAGTTCTAATTGTTAGAACTGCATGACGGGGGCATTCGATTCCGAATTATAAAGGCGGGGGTTATCAGTACTAATCCCCCCAATCCACATATAAACCCTATATATCATATATTCCTGTTTCTTCATCTACATAAACTTTCCAATAAACGTCTACCTCCTTAACTAGTTTAACTCTTATACTCCAATAAAATAAAAAATCCATACAATCTCTTATATCCTTATTCACGCATTCTTCTCCAAAATCTCTCCATTCATAAATAAAATAAAAATCTCCAAATTATTCCCCGTCTTCTCTTAAATAAATATTGCTACAAACAATCATCGTATCTCATATAGCAAAATCTCCATCATCTCCATAATCTCCACATACAACAAAAATCCAAATCATTATCTCCAACTCCATATAAATCTCCATCACTAGTACGGGGGTATTGAACTCCATAATATTCATCCCCGTCTATTATATCCAGTACCTTTCTCATAAAGACTTATAGTATTTTCCATATCTAATAATATTTAACAATAATAAAGATAGTCTTCTTTAGCCTCAACAATATCAGTATCTACCACATCATGATAGATTATGTCAACTACTGACAATATCTGTTATAATATTTCATGTAATATAAGGTTCTATGACTTGACAATCTCGTCTATATCGACGACTAAGACGATTAAGACGATTAAGCTCTGGCTGTTCCCCCGTAGAGGATGGACATGAATATTACCAATAACCGCTCGTTTAATATCTATATCTAACAATCAATATAATATCAGATTCATGTCTTATAATTCCTCATAGAATAATATCAGTATCGTCAGGTCTAAGGCTATATACTTGTCCATCCTCTACGGGGGAACAGCCCAACAGTTTCATCAGAATCTACAGAATCTGTAGAATCGCCAGTATTAAGTTCTGCATAATCTCCTGGTCTAATGGTCATAATAACTTGTCAAGTAA
>ULNE01021361.1_pt1 | contig 64912 bp, 69 predicted proteins | sample 1951831 | NCBI WGS metagenome assembly ULNE01 (sample SAMEA4835568, study PRJEB28245) | human gut metagenome | biome: gut microbiome; material: fecal sample | place: Denmark | collected 2008 | reverse complement strand
AGGATTTGCCTTGGTCGTGGTCAAAATGGTCGGTACAATTTCGGTATCATTCCTATACAAATTATAAATAATAGGCTGTATCTGAAAAAAATTAAGATATGGCTAAAAAAAATTATGCTCCAAATTCGAATGACACAATTCTTAGCAGTGTCATTGGCTGGAAACCTCCAGTTTTGCATCAGAAATCAGAATGTTATATCTCCTTCTTGGCGTTTGATCCAGGAGTCAACCGCATGAGAAAGAAAAAAATTATGCTTGACCATATCAAGGGCAAGCGGAACCAACGTGTCTATGCCGACCAGGTTATAAAAAAACTCACCGAGAAACTTATGGCAGGATGGAATCCTTGGATTGAGGAGCTGCAGCCCCTGGAATATACTAAATGGGATGACGTTCTCGACAGGTATAAGTCTTATCTGGCCAAAATGTGCAACGAGGGTAGTATGCGTGAGGAGACTTATGTCGACTATAGCAGTCGTCTCAGAATCCTGGAAAAATGGAAGCAAGAGAAAAGAATAACTCTCAACTACTCCTACCAATGGGACAAAAGTAATGTGAGCAAGTTTCTGGATTACATTTTCATCGACCGGAACAATACTGTACTGACCCGCAATAACTATCTTGCCTGGACTAAGAGTTTTTCTGCTTATCTGTTAGCTCGAGGGTATATACCTAAGAACCCTACAGAAGGCCTGGAACGTATCAAGAACAGGCAGAAGAAAAGCAGAGATGTCATACCAGATTGTACCATGCAGCTCATCAGAGACTACCTACAGGAGCACAACAAGCACTATCTGCTGGCTTGTGAAATCATTCACTACCTCTTCATCCGCCCTCGCGAGATGTCCTATCTCAGAATCTGCGATATCCATGTAAAGACTCAGACAATCACTCTGCATGGCGAGAACACAAAGAACGGCAATGATGCCGTGATCACCTTGCCGACTCATGTCATCAAGCTGATGATGGAACTCAACATCTTCTCACACCCAGGGCAGGACTACCTCTTCTCTGACGGTTTCTGTCCAGGACCAGAGAGAAAGAACGAGAAAATGTTCAGAGACTACTGGACTCGTGTCTTGAGAAAGGAACTGAAACTCTCACCTCGCTTCAAATTTTATAGCTTGAAGGACACAGGCATCACCAATATGCTGCGGGCCAATGCCGATGTCTTGTCGGTCAGAGACCAGGCGAGACACTCATCTATACTCATCACAGACATCTATACGCCTAAGGATATACAGAAGGCGAATGAGTATATCAAGAACTATCAGGGTATCCTATAATATAATAAGGTGGAGAGCTAACTGCTCCCCACCTTATTATATATATTATGATAGCATATAAAAATATCCCGTGTAAACTGGCTCGATGGCATCGTCCTTGACTTCCATCTCTATCTTCTCGCACACATATTTCTTGTTGCGGATGATGTATATCTTGGATGGATCCGGTATGTCATCTGACTTAAACTTGGCCTCCATGCAGTTTTTATTGTCTAATCTTAGACCATTATCATGTAAGCAGCCTAGAGCAATAACATCATTAGTAGATTTCGTACAAATCGACAGAGAGTAAGGATACTTTTCTTTAAATGTTCCTCCTCCGTTCCCACCAAATCCTCCTTCGGTACTACCACAATATTCTTTATTTATTCGGTAGTCGGTTTTGAATTTTGGCCACCTAGACTTCGCTCTAACCCAACTAAATTTGTTGTCATCCTGTACTTCTCCTGGAATAATGAAGAATATATTCATGCATTCCTGATCATCTTCGGATTTGTCGAGTGTTGACTCATCATCAATCGCATCCTGCACGGATGTGTAGCTGAATCCGTCATCATCAACATCGCACTCCTTTGAATCCGGCTCCTTATCATTAGGTATTGAAAGAAGGCATCGCTTCTCGTAGTAATTATCTTCCTAGATTGCTGTTTTGAAATTGATATCTTCTACAACTTGTGCTGCAGGAGATATGTTAAGTTCAACATAGTCATCAGAAGAACTGTCCCTGATTAATGGTGACCAAACGCCTGCCAGCTGCCATGTTTTCGAACCCTCATTCTCTACATATATGTAGTAACTACCATTACACTCAATGATGGTCTGTCTTTTTTGTTTTTCAGACCATGACTGTGTTGTCCCTTGGAACTGATTTTGCGGGTCCCAGGTAGCTGTACTATGGACTATTTCAAAATTCTCGAAGACTTTTTTGGAAATAACTTCATAGTTATCTCTGTTTGCAGAATCACCCAGATTATACTCCAGATTTGCTGTAGATGACGTGGAGAAGGATCCGTCTTCGTCGTAGTCCGTTGTGTATTCGGCCAGAGGCTCAATCGCTACGGAATCTGCGGTTGTCAGCTCTGATTTTTTGATAACAGAACAAGTTTTTTGGATATCATCAAAAACAATGGTGGCATTGAAAAGCTTTCGAAATTCCTCTATAAAAGTATAGCTCGACCAATGAGGAAGTGCCCTTCGCAGCTCACGAGTCTTGTAGGCCGATGCGATATACAGGAGGTTCCACGGCTTGCAGTCGAAGTCGTTGCGCTTGAGCGTGTATCCCTCATATTCTACCACTTTACGGAAGATATACATTAAGTTTGGCTGAACAGCCAGGTTCATGATAAATGGTGCATTGCTTCCTATAAATTGCTTCGTTTTAGCTACTCCGACAAAATTGGCAATCATATCATTTGTTTCGTCCCGTACAGGAACAAAACACCATTTACCCTCTACTCCCAGGAACTTCGATTTATCATCATCCAATCTATAGATGTCATTAATCTTCTGAATACCTTTCCATCCTTGAGACCAGCCCTTATCAACTGTATAACCGGGCTTGTCAGCTGTGCCAAACGGAATCTCATCGATGTAGTGCTTGGTCATGCGGTCGTTGAACTTGATGCGGGACTTGCCTCCGACTATCTGCAGTTTGATTTCTTTCTCATTCACGGAGAGTATGGTACCGACACCACTCATGATGAGCTGGCTGTTACAGAACAGTTTGCAGTCATCGTATTTGGCGATGTTCTTCTTGACCTCCAGTCGCGAGACATTCTTAAATATGACACGGTTCTCCAGGATATTCATGGGGAAGGTGATGTCATAGGTGTACTCACCATCATCGGTGACATACTGGTTTGCGTATGTCACCTTGATGGATGATGTAGAAATGGGATAGGCCTTATGGCCATTGATGATGCATGTTATCATATTCCACTACTTATTGTTTAAAATGCGCTGATAATCCTGCAGTCTGCGGTGCAGACCTCTACGGCCAGATATCGGAACCTCGACCTCAATGCCATCGTCAAGCGTCTGTGTCAGACGGCTGACGGCTGCATTGACACCATCAAGGGACTGGCGTACCTCGGTGTTATCATTGTTGACATTGACAACAGGAGCAACCACGGTACTGCTACCCTGTCCGAGAGAACGTGTGATGTCTTCAGCGGTCAGCGAGCCAACTGTATTGGAGCGCTGTGCCCTATCGATGAGGTCAAGAGCCGGACGGATGGATGAGTTGTTGACGGCATTGTGATTAGCCACGAACTCGCCTTCATGTACGACACCTGCTTCCTTTCTGTAGCGGTTACCTCCGGTATATCCACCCTCATAGTAACCTGCTGCCTCTGCCTGGTGCTGCTTCTTGATAGCAGCAAGCTGTATCATACCTGCAGCTGTGGCCATACCTGCTGCAATAGGAGCTAATGTCCAACCTATTGTTGGTATAGCTGCAGCAGATGCATAGGCATTGATAGCAGACATTGCTGTAGATGCTATCGCCTGCGCAATTTCTATCTTCATGGCTTTTTTGTTAGCCTTTGACTTCGCTGCAGCCAGTTCTTTGTCTCTCTTCTCCTCCAACTTTTTCTTTTTCTTCGAATTGTTGCCAGCTGCAGCAATCTGCTTCTCGTAGTTCTTGGAGATTTTCGCCTGCTCGAGGTCAGAGCATGCCTGAGCATATGACGATGACGCAGATAGAATACCGTTGATACCATTGTAAACTACAGCTGTCTTTTCAATCAGGTCATTGAGGAAATCTGAGGTGATCTTCCCTTTCGCCTGCATGTATGCAGCATGGTTCTGCTTGTCGTTGCCATACAACTCCTTCAGTTTCTCCATGGTGTTTTGATAGTTCTCAACTTGTGAGGAGAAGTATCCACCCAGAGTTGCATTGCCGGTCGACTGGGACTCCCCTGCTGCAGCCCTGGCGCTGTTGACCATCTCTGATGACTTATCATTAATCTTCAGCTGAGCGCTACCAGCACCATGATCATCAGCATCAATCTGCGCTCTCTGTGCAGCAAACTGCTTGGTTATCTCCAACTTCATCTGCTGATATTCCTCCTCCTTGATCAATCCCTGCTTGTAGAGATTGTCAAGGCCATTGAGGTACATGGTCTCCTGAGCCTGCAGGTCTTGCTTACCGAACTGCTGACGCAACTCCTTCAGCTGGTTCTGGTATGACTCCTGCATCTGCAGCTGGTGGTCAAGTGATGCCTGCTCCATCTCAGCCTTCAGATCCAGCCATTCCTCGCTGCCCTCATTGTAGAGTGCCAGGCGCTTTTGCATGGCATCTGCATCATTCTGATAGATGGCTTCATCGAGAGCTATGTCATTCTGATAGATAGCTGAGTTGGCATCATTGTATTGAGCCTTGATGCTAGCCTCCTTCTGTAGGCGCTCACGCTCAATGCTCTGCTCATTCATCTTCAGTATGGCAGCATCATGCTGCTTGACGACAGTGACCTGGTTGTCAAGTAACTGCTTATACTCATTGCTCTCTGCTCCATAGAGTTGCTTCAGCTTAGCAAAGCCCTTAATCTGGATGTTCTGTCGGTCATCGAGGAACTGCTGATAGGTTTTCTTGCCTTCTGCATAGGCTTTGGCGTTGTTAGCCATCAGTTCGCTGGTCTCAGCCTTGATGCTATCGGCAGCCTGCTTCTGCTTGCGCTTGGCTTCTGCCTCACGCTTGCGAGCTTCTGCAGCCGCAGTCTTCTCAGCCTTGGCCCTAGCCTTGCGCTCCTTATCTGAAGCTTGATGAGTGCCGGCTGTACTCTGCTTCTTAATGATAGTACCATCATTGTCCTTGCCATTGAAGCCATTGTTGCGCCATGGCTCTGGGTCATAGACTTCGAAGTGCTGAGACTCCAGCTCATTTATCTTGTCGATGAGCTTCTGCTGATACTGCTTTTCTCTTTCGACACTCTGTAGTAGCTGGTCCTTGTGGTCAGCTGCGAAGTTAAGTTTTTGAGTCTTGCCACCTGCAAATGGGTTTAGCCTATCCCAGAAGCGTTTCCAGTAACCTCTATTGTCATTGTTAGCCTCTCCTAACAGGTCTTCATCTTCCGCTTGCTTAGCTATTGACTCTGCCAGCTTCTTCTGTAGGCCGTCGATGACAATCTTCTTCTTCATCATGTCAATGTACGACTGAATCTGCCTTGTTGCTTGACCGGTGCGCACTGCTTCCTCGGTGATGTTGCCGAGGTGTTCACGCATCAGCTTGCCGTTGAGTTCCTCCAGGGCTGCCTTGCGGTCTGACTCAGCTGTGGTGTTGGACTGGATGGCAGAAACGAGGCGCATGATGGATGCCTCCTCTTCTGCTGCCTGCTTGTTGGCATCTGTCACGGAATCATTGTAGTCACGCTGAGCCTGCTCAGCTGTGCTCGTCTCTTTAGACAGTGTGACGATTGCGGCTGTCAGACCGGCAACAACAGCAATCACAGCAGTGATCGGGTTGGCCAACAACACTTTGTTCCACAACATTTGTGCAGCTGTGGTCAGTTTTATTTCTCGTGTCAACGCCATCTGAACGATTGCCATGGTCTTGAGAGCAGATGTCTTAAGACCTACAAGGACGAGATGCGCCTTTTCGCGTAGAATCATGATGTTGAGCCATGCCATTTGCGCCTTCTCTGCGATCAACTTGGCCTTAGATACTGCAGTATAGGTGACGATGGCAGCTGTCAGCACAATTAATATGCGCCAATAATCTTTGACGAAATCAACGAGGGTTGAGAGTGCCCGAACTCCGAGACTGGCAGCAGATATGCAATATCGTGCTGCAGGATAGAGTTTCTGGCCCAGTTCTATGGAGAGATCCAGGAACTTCTTGCTCGCTTTGTCAAGTTGAGCCTGTACACTCTCGTTCTGTGTCTCGAACTCATTGAGGACGGATGTGCCTTCGGAATAGGCTTCGTTTGCCAGGTTCTGGGCAGTCTTGATGTCATCGAGCTTGTCTGCGAGGACGGTGAGGACTCCAGTAGCCCTGGATCCATCCATCTTCATTTCCTCGAACATTGGTGCAAGGTCGGCAAAACCGCCCTTGGCTCTCATGGCTGCCAAAAACTGGAGAAGTGCGCCATTGGCGTCCTCCTTTAACGTCTTTGCGAATTCCTTGACATTTAGACCTGCAATCTGAGCAAACTTGGCTGAGTCCTGGAACATTTTTGCCAGGAGGTTCTGCACAGCTGTTGCTGCCGTTTCATCTTGCTGCATGTTCTGGTCAAGGACAGAAGCGAGACCCATGATCTGAGCCTGTGTAAAGCCTGCCTGCTTGCCGACACCTGCCACACGGGCAGTGAAGTCAACGAGATAACCGGCAGAGGCAGAAGAATTCTGCGCCAACTCATTGACTGCAGAACCTGTTGCCAACATGGCGCCTCGCAGACCCTTGGTTTTGTCTTCGCCGAACATCTGGGCGAGTTTACCGATTTGAGAGACTGCTTTATCGCCGAGGTCATCACCGAGGGCGACATTGATTTTATCGGCTCCATCTACGAACTCCTCAACTGCTGCAGTCGAAGTGATGCCGAGTCTTCCAGCATCTTCGGCTAACTGGTTGAGCTTCTGTCGAGGGGTTCGGGTGTCCATCTTTTTGAAGTCCTCGTTCATGCGCTCAACCTCTTCGGCTGCCTGCCCGGTATATTTTCGGACGTTGGTCATCTCATCGTCCATCTTGGCATACTCCTCTACACACTTTTTGACGGTGAAGGTGATGCCGGAGATTGCAGCGACGGCTCCAAGGGCAATGCCCTGCATTCGGTTGAACCAGTCTGCAGAGCGCTTGATCCAGGACTCTTGAGCTACGCCTTCGGCTCTGACTGCCTGCAGTTCAGCCTTCAGCTGCTTCGCCTTCAGCTCCATCTGCTTGAACTGCTCGGTACCACGCTCCATGCCATGCATTTGCTGGTTCAGTGCCTTGATGGAGTACTCCAGGTCACGGATGGATGAGGTTTTGAGGTTGGCCATGGTGTTGTTGACGAGCTGCATCTGCCTCTTGGTCTCCTTGATATCCACATTTGTGCGGTCAATTTCCTTGTCATACTGCTGCATGAGGGTGACCACCTTCTGCTCGCTCTGTCGGATGCGTTCCAGCTCTGCCTCCACAAGTTTCAGCTGCGAAGCTCTGGAGGCGTACATGGTAGATGTCGGGTCGTAGTCAGCCATCTGACTACGTAGCTTGGAAGCTGTGAAGTTGAGGTCATTGAGTGAAGCATGTTTCAGATTTGACACCGTTGCGGTCATGCGTCTCGCTTCCTCATCAGCCTTGCGTGTTGCGCCCTTCAGGGCAAGCATCTGCTCCTTGACCTTTGAGAGTTGTGCATCCAGCTTGGCGAAGTCTGAAGGGTCAGATGCTGCCTTCATCTGCCCCTTCAGATGTCTTGCTGCCTTCTCCAGCTGTCCGAGGCTTGCACTAGACAGGTTGTCGAGTGTCTCCTTGACGCTCATGGTTGAGTTCTTGAATTGCTTCATCTCTCGCTCTGCGGCCTTCAGATCCTTGGCGAGGGATGCGCCTAAACGGGAATCGCCCGCCGAGAAGGCTTCCTGTTTAGCCTTCTTCAGACGAGCGACTCTGTCCTCCAACTCTTTGAGTCGGTTCTTTGCCTCCTCTGAGTTGAGCTTGATGACTGTTGTATATACCTCTTGTCTTGCCATTATCGGTTGACTTGTATATAGCTGTTATATAATATGTTGGAATGGGGATTGAAGTTGATGACCTTGACATCATAGCCTTTGGTGCCCCACCGCCACCAGAGGAATCTGTGCTTGTACTGCCTGTAGACGATGGTCTGGAGGCTATCTCTCGCCTTGTATGTCAAGATGGAGTCCGCCGTATTGAGACGGAAACTGAGCCATCGGTCGCTGTAGGTATAGACCGAGTCGCTGCGGTCAGTCTTGACCGTATCAGCAGTACTCAGACTCGTGCGCTGGTCTGCCAAGACCTGGCCAAGACGAATGTCCAGGTCATGGAGCAGTTGGCGGTCGTAGGCCTGAATTTTGTACTCCTCAGCCGGCATCTGCAGCACCTGCTGCGTGATGACCGTGAGCGAGTCTCGGATGGTGTCTCGCTCGGCTGGAGCATACTGAAGTTTCAGCCCATTGAGCTGTTCTCTCAGTTCCTGCTCCGCTCGCTGCTGTCGATGGTCAAAAACCCAGAAACAGGCGATGATGACCAATATCACCGATATGGCCATGATGATTGACTTGAGATGTTTCTGCATAATCCTTGATGTTAAATGTCGGCATATTCCGGAATTGCGTCGAAGCAAGGACACTCCTTGATGCGCTCCCATGGATCGACCACCCCATTGTGGTTCTTGTCAGGCGAGATGTCACGATGTCCCATGATCTTGGCTTCAGGGTAGCGGTTTCTCAATTCCTTGAGCAACTCACGCAAACCTTGTTTCTGTGCCTCCGTGCGGTTGTCGATAGCCTTGCCAGTGCGGGATATTCCACCCATGTATGCCACGTTGACTGAATCGAAATTGTGCCCCTTGACTCCGTTGGACGGCAGGTCTTCTGTCATGAGCTGCGTGTACTTGCCATCAGCGGTTACGACCCAGTGGTAGCCTGGATAATGCCAGCCTTTGTTTCTAAATTCCTTGAGCAAGGCATCGACAGACCATGACTGTCGGCTTGCTGTACAATGAACGAAAATTTTCTTAATCTTGCGTGCCATTTTTATTGTTAAAATATTTATTGATAATGTCTTTAACTCTGGTGTCAAAAGTCAGTGCGAAACCAAAGACGGTTGCCACGTAAACCAGACTCTGCCCAAAGTACCACAAGACGTTAGACGTGACGTCGTGGGACATAAAAAAGCTGATGTACACAAGCACAATGCCAGCAAGCAGTACTATGCCAGCAGAGCTGTAGTGTATCCAATCCTTGGTATTTCTCTGCATATCTGTACCTTTTTTAAAACTGGCACAAAGGTACATATAATATAAGGAATATAAAAATACGGCAGAAAGGACTGTCACCCTCCTGCCGTATCTGATAACTATGAGATATCCCGGTCGAGTAACTCTCTGGCCATCTGCTTAGCCTGCTCTCGCCACTCCTGGAATACTTGGTACTCTGTCTCGTGCTCCCTGTTGCCATCACCATGGTTGCACAGGATGGCTTCGACATCGCTCTGGCTGTACTTAGTACGAACCAGGCCATTCACGAACTCGCGATAGCTTGCCGACTCAGCCTCAATCTTAGTGGAGCCGTCAATCTCTGTGCCCTCGTAGCTGTAGGCTGTCACTGTCTTACTATCGCCATCAGACTCCGACATGGTGGTGTCTGGGTGATAGTTTTCTACTTTCTGCTCACTCAGGAACAGAAGAAAATGCTTGCTGTCATATCTCAAGTATGACATACGGCAAAGATAAAATTTCTTGTGCATCTAGATAAACTTATAAAATTTCTTGCCAAACTTGTTGGTTAGCTCGGCTACAACGGTGTAGAAGCCCTTTTCCAGCAGTTCCCACTCCTTGCGTGCCTGGTCAACCAGAATATCTGAGCCAGTAAAGAGCCACCACGACTCAGGTTGCCAAACCGGCTCCTCAATCTCATCGCCATGTTCATCGAGTTGTCCTGTCTTCCGGACGTGATCGATGAAACGGAAGCGGATGGCTAGGCGGTCCTTAGGCACCTTCTTGGTGACTATGTGCTTGACGCCCTGGTCGTCAACTTCTTCAACCTGCTCCATTTTGAAGTCGACTCTCGACTTATCTATCTTGTAATCCTCTATGAGGATGAGGAACTTGTCATAGTCCTCAATGTTGTGGCACAGGATATCGCCTGGATGCTTCTTCTGTGCCATGCTCATGCCCTCGAAGGGAACCTCTCCCTTGCGAGCCTTCACAATCTGACCATACTTTTTCATACCGATTTTATTTAATAAGTTTTTTGTATCTGCGTGTTTGGCTAGGCCAAGCCTGGATGCTGCCTTGCGCCGGATCTGTTCATCGTTAAGTCCACGTTTGCGCAATCTTGCCACCTGGGCACAGAGTGCCTGCTTGGTGCGCTTGCGCAAAAGGGCATGGTCGGCAAAGATCTTCTGTCCACAGAAGTCTATGCCGTCACATGTACGATGAATATTCCAACTTTTATTGATGCTCAGCTTCCAGTCTCTAGCCAAGTGCATGACTGCAAGCTCCGCCATGAGGCGTAAGAAGACCTTATCTTCATGCATGATGAAGATATTGTCCATGAATCTATAATAATGTTTGAGCCCTTCGCGGCAAAAATGGTCGAAGCGCTCATTGAGGGATTTTACCCCCCACATTTAAAACGATAGCTTGCTGCTCCGAGCGGCATGTGAGGAGCATGTCTGTGACGTACCGAGCCTGCCAGTAGCCGTGTTTCTCGGGGTCTTGGAGTATGTCGAAACACCGCATGGCGAGATAGTCAAACCTCGCCAGAAACAGTTGCCCCAAAAGTTGTGTAAGCTTGACGCCCAGCACTATGCCGTTGGCATAGCTGTCAACGACCTCGTCGATGAATGCAAGCAGCTTGCGGTCCTTGATATACAACCTGTACTCTCTCTTGAGCAGATTGTGCTCAACATGCTGGAAATAATGATGTATATCCATGGGCAAGCAATAGAATGTCTCTAGCTGTGGCGAGGTATAGATGTCCTGCTTGATAATCTTGTAGAAGAAATGCGTGCCACGCCCCTTGGTACCAGCTGGACTGTTGAAAGGAATCTTGGCTCTCAACTTATCTTCACTGGTGTGCATGGCTGCATGCTGAATGACATGATCGCCAACAGGCAACTTATTGACTATACGATGCTTGGGTTTTTCAACCGGCTTGGCCTCATAGTCTGATGTATGCCATGTCTGATTAACATATGCATTTAGCAGAGCTTGAAGATTTGTTTCAAACTCTGCCTCAAACGCTTGTACTGAGAGACGGGACTTCTTGTGCCTCGAAAAATCAAAAAATGCTTCACGAAAATTTTGCAAAGTCTCAACCGCCTGTGAAATGTTACCTAACCTCTTCACTTGCTTAAAATTTTATTTATAAAAAAAAGGTCGGTGTCTGATAAATGTCGGTGTCTGTGTCTGTTGTCTGCTTTTCTAATGTCCTAACTTTCGACCGGATGACCCATTGCCATCATCTACTTGCTATTCTGCTAAAGTGTATGTTTTGCCATGAGGCAAGGCCTGACTCCCGAAATCTCTGCAGCTAAGCAAACTAACCTGCAGTATCTTGTTAAGTTGAGGGCCGCACCGTAGTTCACATTGGAATCCGAGACAGCATTGTTCACGTTGAGCGTCGAAAGACCGCATTGACCACCATTGTCAGCGTTGCCACCGCGAAGACACAGGCGAAAACCGGCGCAGGAATCACAGCCTGGTTTGAAAACCGCCTGCAAAGGTACTGAAAAAAATCGGAATGAAAGAATGTCAAAGAGCGAAATTTCAAAAAAAATCGACCGCCCAAGGGCGGTAGGGTTTGCTCGCTACGCTCGCAGGGTGCTCAGGATTGCCCTTGGCTCCGCTTGGGAACCTTGGTCAATCCTGCACACTCCTGCTCACGCCAGCACACCTCTGAACACTTTAGGCCGCCTCGTAATACACTGGATCCAATGACCACTCGGATGCTGCTTCGCAGAGGGCCGCACCGCAGTGCACATTGGAACCCGAGACAGCATTGCTCACGTAGAGCGTCGAAAGACCGCATAGACCACCATCGCCAGCGAAGCCACCGCGAAGACACAGGCGAAAACCGGAAGTAGCGTTTGACGTATTCCAAAAATAACCTGTCGAATAGGTTGACTCTGTAGCACCAATCTGCGTACAGAAGTTCTCTAGATGTTCCATCGACAAGGTCTTGATATATCCTTCACCACCGCCAGGTGACTTGCTCAACGTCTTCATGCCGGTAGCATTGCCGATAGTCCAGGAGCCGTAAATAGACGGAGCGACCAGGTGGGTCATGGTCTTGTCACTATTCACCTGGCAGAACTCATCATCCATCATTCGCCATAGATTGCCAAAGCCGTTCTTATAACCGAAGAAACATGGTATCTTGGCATTATAGACCGTTGCCCCTGCATCATTTTTTACGGCATAGGTCGCTTCTCCACATGAATCACCAAGTTCAATGCCTGCACTCATTGGTGCAACTGGTCGCCAACCATTGTAGGCTTCCCAGTTCGGCATCTGCGTCAAGCCTGCTCCGAGTCCACCTTGGAAGAGGCCGTTGGCATCCTTGTTGGCATTGACTGCATCCTGATCGTAATGTGTACCGAAAATGACACTGAACAGAATTGCGACAATGGATGTATGTCGCATGGTTGTGCAAAGCCAACCCTTGCCGTTCTTACGCGCTGCAGCTCTGAACTGCTCTGTAGTCATAGCGGTAGCAGGTCTGCCCAGCAACGTATTGTTCTTGCCATCATAGGTAGCATTGTTGTCGCCACCACGGTAGTTAGCTGCATCGTTGATGTAACTAACCAGGCGTCCGGTACTACGCTCTATAGTAGCGAAGCCAGCTGCAGAAATACTGCCGATTGGTATCTCAAGATTGTATTCACCTGGTATTGGCTTGATGCCAATCTGCTCATAGTGCAATCCGCCAATATCCTTGATGACAACGTAGAATTTTCTGCCCCAGCCCCACTGATAGTGACCTTCTGTACCATCCAGCCTTGCCGGTTCACCAGTAGCATACTTGTGGTGGTCCTTGCTGTCGAGCTTTCTTCTGCTGTGGTCATTCTTGACCAGGTATGCGCCAAGCCCGAGGATGTATGGCAACTCCTTCAGCAATTCAAGTGAGCCAATGTATGATGCCGCCTTAGGCGTTGCGTTTGCGGTGTCCCACACTCTTCCGCACCAGGCATGCTGACCAACAGCAAGGTCAGCCTTGAGCGCATCCATACCGATGCTAGTGACATTGCCATTCTGGTCTGTCAGCAGCAGACTCTGGTTGCTGTTGACGGTTGTGACTTTCGTCACGGAATTGAATTTTTTACCTTCCATTTCCAGCTATTCTAATTTTGATTATTTTCTACATTACTATATACCCATATTGTGTGACCAAGCTCGTTCGTACCGATGAGTTCATACCACCCATTAACTTCTATGGAAGTCTCTCTAGTGTGCGAATAACCCATTTCTGCCGGCATGAATACATCCTCTGTCTGCTCGCCCTTAAGTACCGTTGGCAGTGTACTGCGCGTCATGATAGGATTGAAGACCACGATGCGCATGAATTCTCCATCTTTCAGGTGCGGTAGGACATAGGTACCCCAACCCCTGATAAAAGAGCCATTGATGACACTAGTGCCATCAGTAACCGTATTTTCGTTGTATCTCAGTCTTCCGACAGAGACATCTCCAGAGACGCTGACATTCTGAAATGTTCCTCCCTTGCAAACGAGCTCGCCGTCCTTAGCTTTGAAGACAATGTTGCCGTCCTTATCTTTCATCTCGATGGTACGGACACCCAGGTTCTCTACCATCTGGTATTGGGTGAGGATGATGTGGGCAATGAGGAGTTCGATAGACTGACCCAGTCTCCAATAATGGTTGTTCAGATCAGCTGCAGACCCCGGATAATTATCTGCTGTCTTGACGTGCGTCTTGATGCAGGAATAGGTATTGCCATTATACAATACCGCATCCTTCCACTCTTCACCTTCTCCACCCGCTTCGAATCTGTATCCATTGCTGCAGGTATTCCACAGCTGCGGACCTCGAAGGACGCTGCCGGTGCTGCCCTTGTCGCCTTTATCTCCCTTGTCTCCCTTGCTGCCGGTCACGCATACGGCATCAGTAGCAGTACTGCTGCCATCTGTATAAGTAATGACTGAACGAGTCCAGATGAATTTGCCTTCAACATAAGCAGGAGCCTTGTTGCTGACCCAGGTGCCGCCTGTAAGTATCGACGATGACGCAGACTGGTAATACTGCTCTACGATGCTGACTACACCCTTGCCGGATGGCAAGCAGACAGGATTGCTGATCTTCTCTTGACCATTGGTATAATATATACGAGTTCTGGACCAGATGAAATGACCATTTTGCCACTTCGGCGCTGTAGTCTGCCAGCCTGTGTTTGGCGCTACGGTGCTGCTCGTGGAGTCAGCATACTCGACATCGGTGTCGGATATGCCAACACCGATGCGGAGAAATCTGATAATTCTTGTTATAATTGGCATAAGCTACTTGACTGACTGAATAGTTAATGCTACGTTGCTGTAACCTGCGTGTATGCAGTCTTCTCTCGTCACAGCGAAAGAACTCAACTGGACTGTAGGCCTGCGTGCCGCTTCGGTGTTGAGGACGACACCGGACCCAGATTTCAGCGTGAAATAGAATTTAGTTTCCACTGCCTCCGACTTACCTCTGACAATCATGCGAGGTGTATAGGTCACAGTGCCATTACCTGCCTCGTCCTCGCTGATAGACTCATCCGCTGGTGTCGGGTTCGGCTCGATGTCATACGGATCCGACGCGTCGATGACTGTCTGGAAATCAAATCCCAGCAGATTATCCTTGCCCATGGCCTTGTCATTGTAGACCTCTACCATATACTCGCGAGTACAATCGACCTCGGATGCCTTGACAGTAATTGTCTTGCCATTTGCTCCTGCAATCTGCTCCCAACCCGTGATGCTGTTTGTAGCTCTGTACCACTTATAATATAGCCCTGATGTCAGGGTCTCGTTGGCCAGCGTGGTTTTGGCTTCGAGCTGGCAGCTATCATCCTTGTTGTTGAGTACGAAGTTGTGTGTATCGCTTGCAGGAGCCTTGATCGATACTCGATAGGCTACGCCTGTGTACGGGCCGACCGGTATCTCGTATACAGCCTGTACCTCATCGGTAATCTCCTGCTGGTTGGATCTCTCGGAAATCTTGCCAACCATCTTGATATTGATGGCTGTGTAATTGGATGCCTTGACTAGGTTGTTACATATCTTCAGCCCCCAGAAGAACTGCGAAGTACTTGGTCTGATAATCTCGAAGAGACCTTCGAAGAGACCGGTTGATTTGCCAGAGCTGTTGAACGGAATCTCCGTCTCGTTGAAAAAGAACTGCATGGAGACAGGTGTCGTGACACCATCAGCTGCTCTTGACGAGAGGACTACGAAGTAGAGCTTAGGCTGCAACTGCGAGAAGTCGGGATAGACGATGACGACTTCGCCGTTTTTCTGGTACTCCTGGTAGAGATCTCCATCCGGAGACTGGATAGATGGCGTGAATGTACCCATCTTCTGGATGAACTTGATGTTCACCGATTTGCTTGCACTACTCATTCTTTGCCTCCTCTCTCATGATGAATCTGCTGTCTGTAGCTACAGGCAGCTTGTTACACACTTCTCCGTCCTGCTCCTTGCAGGCTGTTTTGCCGTCCATGGCGATAGCGCCAATCTTGGACAGCGTCTCCTCGAACTCGATAGGTTTACCGAACGGAAGGATGTCCTGACACCACAGAAGGAAACTGCCATCCTGCAGTTCAGTTCTGTCTTCGGTCAGCTGAAGGAACTCTGCAACCTTGCGGTTTGCCTTGATGTATCTTTCCATATTAAAAAAAAAATAATTATTAGTGAAAAATAAACGGATTGCCGTCTGCGTCCACGAAGACCTTGCCGTCGGCATCCATTGCTAGAGCTAAGGGTTCGAGGTCTTTGACTTCCAACGCGAGTATAGCTCCTCTGTTTGGGTCCAGAAGTTCTGTAGGAACACTCGGAGACATGCCATGTCCGACAAGAACAGCATTCTCGAAGTGTACCGAATTATTCGGTGCCATCCACCAGAGTACCTGCAGCTCTCTCGTAGGGTTTGCTATTTCCCCTACATTGTCAAAAATAGTTGCCCTTGGGTTTACCTCCTTCGTGTTAGGAAGCACCTCATCGACCGTATCAAGCATGTCGTAATCGTAGAACGGAATTCTCCGGACGATGTTGACTATCTTGAATGGTGCGTCATCAGACAGTTCTACGCTTTCCGGATTGCCTGCTGCAGAGTATCTTGCTCTACACCTGATGCAGATGCGCTTACCCATCAGAGAGCGGTCTAGCGTGACGGATGCGCCATCAGCAGATACCTTGATATCTAAATCATCTGCAGTAATGGCAGAGAACTGCCCTCTATCACGGAGAATTTCCCAGACGAACAGTCTCTTCTCCTTAGCGCACTCTTCAGCCTCTAGGCGCAGAGAAGCGCTGATGACCTGCTTGTCGGTATCACGGAGCGGGTTGTAGTAGCGGTCTCCGCTTGACAGCAGGAGCGTCGGCTTGTAGATGGTCGCATTCTTGCAGTTGATGGAGTAGTCCATCGTAATATTGCGAACTTCGTTTGTTCGGGTGTCCAGGTACTTCGCCTTGAAACGGAGCAGTATCGGCTTCTGCGGTGCTGCGTTGATGTACCAGAGCAGCTTGCCTGCATCATTGCCTGACGATGTGATGACATGCTGCTTTGGTATCGTTACCAGCGCATTTCCCTCCACTCCGTCTACAACTCTGTACCAAGCGATGTCGGTCAGTTCGCTGTTGACACGTCCACTCTTGAGTATGCCATCTCGGTCAATCATGCTTATAACCGGCTGCAAGGCGCATGGTGTCAGCCTGTAATCAGGAGAATACTCATCCTGATCAGCATCATAGGTCTGTTCGAGCGGAACGCTGCCTGATACGGACTTGGAGTAGTGTACCTGCAGAGGCGTGTACTTGATGTCTAATCTTTTGTATTTCATCTTATATGTTATTAAACACATTCCAGAGTGATGGAATCATGGACGACCTCATCGCCCAGACCATCACGAAGTGTAACTGTTGCCGTGAACCTGATCTTAGCCGGAACTCCCTCGCTATCGACGGAGAGGTCTGACTGGGTCAGGACGATAGCCTTGCCTGCCTTGGAACCGACTTCGAGTGCCCAGATGTTGTCGCTGGTTACTCTCTGTTCACCGGCCTTGTTCTCGGTGTATCTGGTCCAGGCTACGTCGCTGTCGAGGATATCTGAGGTAATATCCTGTCCGTAGAGCGTAGCAACGACAGTTAGCGGAGCCCGGAAGTTGTCGAAGTCGTAGATCGTCTCGTCTTCGAGAAAGTCAATGATGAAGGCAGGATTGCCTTCTATCATCGCCCAGTCGGTATTGTTCCACCTTGGTGCGGTATGGGTACCGGTTTTCTGGCATCGCCACTTGCAGCCGGTATACCAAACGTCGGAGGTCTCGTATTTACCTGTTTCCGGATTGAGAGCTGAGCAGAAATATTCTGCCGCCTCTGACCATGGTCCCCGGTCTACAAAATCGACTATCGGCTTGCCATGGTAGTCGATCTGTATGATGTCCTGGGTGATGATGCCGGCTGCATAGAGATAATCCCTGCCCTTGACGATGGGAAGGTTGAGCGACTTGACGAATTCAGGCATGTCGCCGAAGACCATGCCGTAGTTGCAATCATCCAGTATCGGCTTGGTGACGCCCGTCAGCTTGACGATGCGTCCCTCGGAACTGGAGATGTAGAAACAGCTCTGCAGCGACTCAACGGTCTGGTTGCCATAACGGGCGATATTCATGAGCTCACATGGAGGGAAGTTCTTGCCTGCCGGAACATCGGCATCAGGATACAGGGTGACTTCGATGTAATTTTTGACCGCGTTGACGCTGTTGACTCTCATCCATGAGGTGTAGTAATCAGCCGAGGTGCCAGAATTGGCTGCCGAGGCGATGTTGTTGACCACTCCCTTGATGACGTTGCCCACATGCTGAGCTGTGAAGTATCCACTATACTTGGAGCGGAGGTGTAAGCCATAGCAATCATCGCCCAGACTGTCAACGCTCTCGATGGTGTCGCTTTCGGTGAAGAAAGTGTCACCCTCCTGCGCTGACAGGCGGTTGACAATCAGCTCCATGACCCGCATGTATGTGCGGACGGTGATGCTCTCAACCTCTGCATTGCCATTGGCATCAACCTGTGCTCCCTTGCCGTTGTACAGTCCGGAAACAAAATCCCCGAACTGTGCACCCGCCTTGAACTGCGCCATCTGCTCGGAGATGAGTCCACGCAGGAAGGTAATCATGCCCTCGGCTGCATCGTCATGCTTGCGGCTGAGAAAGGCTTCTGATGTTTCGTCAGCACAGAAGTGCAGCAGCGAGAGGAAAGCGTTGCCGATGCGGTTTGCCGTGTTGGCCTGCAGGCGCCGCTCGTCTCTGATGCCCTCGAAGAGGGTCTGAAGTGCACTCTTGTCTAATTTGTATGCCATTTTACTTTTTTGTTGCAAAGATAATATCTTGAAGGAATCGGTAAAAATACGCTCCCTAGAGGTTGCGTGCTGCTCCGATGCCCCTGAAGATTTCGGTTAGGGCTGATGCCATCAGACCATTGTACCGGTCGCCGTAGAAGCTAGCCTCATGCTCGTTGAGCTTCATGACAGATGAGTAGTACTTCTTTGAGAACCAGTCACGGCAGCCTTTAGGTTCGCCACCGGCGATGCGACCGCCCCAGGCTGGGCCTACTTTCTTCGGTTTCTCGAGATTGTTGTCTCGGCGGTATTCATCGCCCAGGAATTTGAGGTCGCCGTTGTTGATGCGGTGGACTTTCTCGCCTCCCTGTGCCTCGGTCCACTTGTACCACTCATGTGCCGGTCCTACTCCTGCAGCTACATAGATACCGTACTGCAGGAAGTTGTGCTCAATGGTTGTCACAGAGCCCTGCTCCAGGTGCGCCTTGATGGAAGCGTAGAGGCGGCCGGTATCGATGGTACGAAGCCGCTCCATGCGCTCTCTCCAGTAGTCGCCCATGGCGTTAGTCCAGCCTCGCTCATATCTGAGGAGATCATCTACTGCTGCGTCTGCCATAGGCTCTCGTCATACTGTATGTCGATAGGTTCGTCTGATGTGACCATGAAGTAGAGTCCTGTGACGCCATTCATGGACCATCTGCCCAGCTCGCTCGAATAGACCTGCGTGAGGTCCAGGAACTCCATCTGCCCGTCGTATGCCTCACGGCTCTTGTCGTATAGCATGCGACTGAGGAACTGTCGGAAGATATATCTGCAGATATTCAGTTTCGCCTCTCGGTCTGCCATGTCATCGCGTCGGTACCCTGCCAGGATCCAGACGGTATAGACGTTGCGGTCAAAGAAGCCCTCTCCGATGGAATGGGTGTTGCTGTCAACGGTATCTGAGACCATGATGAAGTTGGATGCCTTGCGGAACTGCTGCATGACTCCCTGGATGGAATCTGGTCCGGAACACTCTGTTGCGACAAAATTATAATCCCTGCAGGTTCTGCACTCGGCAGCCAGCTGCTTGAAATAGGCGATGGAATCGAAGATTTTCTCTGTCATATGCTGAATATTTAATTGTTTTGCCTATTGCGCTTCTTGAACTCCTCTGCCTCTCGTGCCTTGTTATCAAGCTCTGTGAGGGCAGCCCAGCAGTCGGTATTATAGACTGCCTGCAGTTTGGTCACATCACCATCGGTAAGTGCCCTGATCTGCGCCTGCATGGCTGGCAGGATGTCCTCACGGCGCAGTTCGCCACCCTCTTTCGCAGGTCTGAAGAAGTGAGGGAAGTTGGCGGCGAAATACTCCTTGACGCTCGAGAACCACATGAAGACTCCGAGGAGCTCATAAGGTTCGAAATTGGCGGTTTCATCGGAAGAACCGCCTGCTGTTCTGTACATGAGTTGCGCCATCTTCAGCAGGAATCTGTCCTCCTGCTTGAGTATGAACAGCTGGTAGTTCTTCTCGATATTGAGGTAATCGTAGAAGCTGATCTCGTGAAGCAGGCTGTTTACTGCCGTCAGTTGAACGTCACTTGCAACCTGTAGAGGCCTAAAGTCCGTAAAGGAGTCTATGAAATCGAAGTTTTTGAGCAGGGAGAGGATTTCTGCAGCGCTGATATACAGGACTCTCTCGCGCACTTTCCCAGTCTTAGCATCGCCATTTTCACCGCTTTCATCGCATTTAACGCTGCATTTCCACCCGGTTCGGGTGTACTTATGTACGGTAAGACCGCAGAACCTTGCGAGAAGGTAGCATTTGACAACGGTATGATCCTGGAACGTCGACATGATGCTAAGGACATAGCGCAACTGATCCTCTGAAAGTTCCGCCCACGATGACGGCGCCTCGAAATTGAACTCTTGTGTACCATCTTTATGCGTTGAAAACGAAGGCAGGTTTTGATTTTTCATTGTTGAACTCTTTGAAATGGTTAGCCTTATATGCCGATGAATCCGCATATATTGGGAAGTTATCGAGATGTGCATCGAAGTATCTGAGCAGTCTCGCACGCTCGTTGGAGTATGCCGACAGCATGTCGTTGGCCAACATGATCAGGCTGCGGCTCAGCATGAGGCGCACGCAGCCTTCAAACTCATTGCCCTCTCTCACACCTCTGACCAGACACATGATGTCATCCATCTGTTCGTCTGACACCAGCTTGCGAAGGGTGGCGTCTGCCTCCTGCATGGCTGCCAGCTTGGACATCCAGTCCTTGGAGGTCATGCTGGTCTGTCTCGTGAGATAGCAATAGCCCTCCATGCTCCACACAACCGTCTGTATGCCCTGCTGAGCCTGGAGGGTGCTTCCCCATCCTGACACTACGGTGAGATGAGACATGACTGTGTCTTGAGCCACGATGAGGGCTATGCGGCATTGCTCTATGAGTGCCTCTACTCTGGAGGAACTGGCTGGAGTGACCTCGTTGTTGGCCACAACGCCAAAGCCTGTAGGCGTAAGCACGAGGTCGAGGTGTCTGACTACGCCGAGGAAGGCATCGAGGCACACCGCCTTGATGACTGCTTCACGCAGGTCGTCGCTGGTCTCCAGTGCCGCCTCTCCTACCTCGCCCAGTATCTGCTGGCTGAGCCGCAGATAGGACTCCTTAAAATGCGGTTCCACCGACTCGAACACCTCAGAGTGCGAACTGGTGGCTGCAAGAATGCTCTGCTCGAAGTCATCCTTGCTGATTTGAATCTTCATTTTTGCCATTGTTTGATACGATTGATGTCTGTTGGTCCTTATTCTTGTCTAGTGTCGTGAGTTCTATCATCGGCACGTCTACGGTCACTCCTCGGTCGGCATAGCCATTGTAGTGGGAGATGACGTGGTAAGGCTTGCACATGATGTCGTGGCAGGCCTTCTCGAGCGACTGCTTGAGTATGAAGAGCTCTCGCTTGTCTGAGCCGGAGTTGTTCATCTGGCTCTTGCCTGGTGTGGCTCCGATGAGGTTGGGATGCACGCCCAGCGAGAAGCAGAGGGCATTGGATGCCTCGCTCATGTCGTCAGCCCAGTCGCCACCCTCCTTCTTGCTGCCCTCAGAGAGGTTGATGATGCGCACCATGCGCTGCTCCTTGCCGTTGGGGTCGAAGTAGTAGCCCGTGATGAGTGCCTTGCCTGCATTCTCCGGTCCGCACACGAAGTTGATGATGTTGTCCTTCTCCTGCAGGATGCGCTCCTTGCGCTTATCCGGGTCGATGATGTCCTCGTTGTTGCAGAGTTCCTCCCAGTAGTCGCGGTGCACCTCTATCTGGATGCGAGGAGCGGACGTGTTTTTTATCATGTAGCGCTTGCCGATACCGATGAGACGGTAGATGTCGTACCAGGCATCGTCGAAGATGCTGGCATAGTATGGTATCGGATAGTACTGCAGTCCGGGTGTCGGGATGCGTGAGATGATGGCAAACTTGCAGTCCTTGCCCATCTCGGGTGCCTTGCCCGTGATGCCTGTGTATGGGTCGGGTGCCTTGCCCATGCGCGCCATGAGGTCGCCCAGCGGGTCGTAGAAGTCGAGGAGCGGAATGACTTCGGTGTGGACAGGCGACATGACGTTGCGGAAGTCGCCGAAGAAGACATGCTCTATGCGCCCCTTCTCATTTGGTACCTCCAGGCGGCAGTAGGAAACGTCCTTGTGGCGGATGTTGACTATCTTGGAGTGGTCACGGCTCAGGATGATGACCTCTACCGACCAGAAGAAGAACTTCATGTCGGTCGCCTGCTGCATGAAAACCTCGTGGATGGAGTTCTTCAGGCAGAAGTCGCGGATCTCTGCGTCGGTGGTGTCCTGCTTGGTCTCACGGTCCATGAAGCGTAAGCCCTGCCCGTAGCAGCACTGGACGTTGAACGCCATAGCTCGCTGCGCCACCATGTTGCGGCGCAGCAACTGCTGCAGGGTGTATGGCATGTCGTTGTCATCGCCATAGTTCACATACTCGAAGAGCTTGCCGTCTGAAGTCTCCAAGATGCCCGTGGTGGCATCTCCCACCTCTCCGGAACCCAGAAAACTGGTATCCTTCCCATACTGCTGCTCGATGGTGGTGGAGTCTGTAACCCTGCTCACGCCCTCTGCCACGAGAGCGTAGCGGCTGTAGGAACCGCTGGTTCCCACTTGCTGAAGCTGATATTTTTTCTGTTTCATGTCATAAATATACTGGTAAGCCCAGGAACTGGTGAATGTAGATGTCCGGAACGGTGCGAACCTCGGCATTTGCCGGGTTGACGAGGCGGTGGAATCCGCCACGCCAGCTGCTGCCCCTGACCAGCCATCCTGTATAGTCGACGGTCTTGCCGTCTGATGTCCACGCCTTCAAATTGATTGTAGAGCGGTCTCGCTCTGCCTTGGCCAGGAGGCGCAGCACCTCTGTGAGGTGGTAAGCCGTGCGTCTCATCAGTTAAAGGTGTTATCAAAGGTGTTGTCGAAGATACGGCCGGCACGCTGCAGGTCAAGCACGTTGTGCTGGCGCTGGGCGTAGGTGTAGCTGAAGGTGAAGCGTGGCACGCTGTCGCGCAGGTTGTCACGCTTGGACTTGGAGTCAGAGAGGGTGACACGCTTGCCCACCTTGGCAACGCCGCCGATGAAGTTGACCAGATAGACCTCATCTGAGCGGAAAAGATCATCTGCCCAGTTTGCCATGTCTGTGCCCAGATAGCCAGTATCGGCGTTGAATGTGCGCTGCTCTGTGATGCGGTAGTTTACCCTGATGCCGCCCATGTAGGCTGCATCGCGGGTGTACTGCGGGTCTACTTCGTGCTTGCCTGTGCAGTAGATGAGCTCCTGGCAGCCGAAGCTGTTGGTGAAGAGCAGAGTAGGCGCCACGTCACGCTCCTCGCTGTCTATGATGAAGGTCATGGAGCGTGAGCCTGCCTCTACCACGTAGTAGAGAAGGTCGGTGCCCTCTGCCTCGAATCTTGACGGAGAAACGTCGATGGTGGTGTAGATGTCATTGCCGCCGGTGGCTGGTGCGGTAAACTGTTTTGTGGTTTTGTCGGAATAGTGTGCGGTGACTTGTGCCGCTTCTGTGCCCATGTAGTGGAGATATTCAAGTCGCCCCATGTAGGTGGTCTTGTGTCCCTCGAGCAGGGTGAGGAAGTGGGTGGTGAGGAATGTAGAGCAGTCCACGCCCACGATGTCTACGGTAGAATAGTAGACCTGCAGTTTGGCTGTCTGCGTATCGGTGACTGTTGCAGAGTCGGTGTCTCCGGAGTCCGGAACCTGTTGCTCGGCGATGGTGATGGTGGCTGAGACTGCCAGCCTCCGGCGTGCATAAGGACGGAAGATGTCGGCAAGGTCGATCACTCTGACCTCTCCATCGGCAGGATAGAGATACTCATCGTAGATGATATCATCACCTATCTTGATGGTGACGAGCAGGCGGGTCTTGGCCGTAAGAATATCGATGTCGGGGATGTTCTCAAGGAAGAAACTGCCCGACGGAAGTGATGTGATGGTCATATATTATCTTTTTTGATGCAAAGATAATATGGAGAGGATAAAAATAAAAATACGGCTGACTACCCTCACGGGCGGCCAGCCGTATCAAAGCTTTTCAAAACTTTGTAAAATTTTTCGTGCTGCAAAGGTACGAAAAATTATGCATAACACATGGTAGTATAATAAAATATATGAGTTTTTAACTTAAACCAGGCTGTCTGGCCTGACAACTCTCTCCCAGATAGCCCATGCCACGGTACCGTCTGGCTGCGTGGCTACCTGATAGTCATGCTCCACCATGTAGCGGTTGATGGTGTCTGTACCTACACCGCCCATGTCGTCAAGTTCCGTGGCGATGTCTGCGGTGGTCTTGAAACTCTTCTTGTAGTCAAGACCGGTGTCTGCATCCTTCATCGGAAGGTTATTGCGAAAGTGGAAGTAAGCGTTGAGCAGATCTCGCTCAAACTGCTCACTATCGAACCAATCATTATTTTCTGGCATAATATTCATTTTTTAAAGGGTTAAACTTAAATACCGTCATCTGGGTGCTGTCGGTTTAATGCGGTCTCATAGAGATCAACCCAGTAGCTCAGACGGGAAGCCCAAAGGTCGTATTTGGTCTGAAGTCTGGTAACACGGATTTCCTCTCGCTCCAGTTCACTGAGGTATCTGCCGACAATGCGGTGGCAGTCCAGATTAACACAGTATCTTGACTGAATCTTGGCATACTCCACCAGTTTGTACAGTTCCTTGCGCTTGGCTTCAAGCTCCCACCAGCGTTTCATGAGCGCATCGCGAATGCGACGGCGGCGGAAATATAGCAAGATAACGTCTATCTTGACTTTCTTCTTATTCTTTTTCATACCTAATCGTTGTTTATAGATTTCCACTTGGCCAAAGTCATATTGAGTGGCTTAGCCTCTTTAGCTCCAAATCGAAGTGCATAGTAGCGATGATTATGCCATCGGATAACAGTCTGCTTGTGTGGAGCATCCTCGATGAATGCAACAGAACCAATAGTTTTGTTGGCTCTCTGAAATTTGAGTTCCACCTTATGGGCGTTCATTTTTTTGCCTATATTCATGAAGTACTGGCACTTGCTGATGTCCTTGGTAGTCAGCTTTGCTGTGCGTCTTCTGCGGTTTCTACTTTTCTTCATCATGCTACCTCCCCTCCGAAAATGAAACCACCAATCATGACAACAGCCATCACGGCTGCGAAACCAACCATGGTGAGCACAACCTCTCCATAGGTAACGGTCTCCCCGCAGATATAGCTGAAGGTCTCACTCTTGGTCTTGGCGAGCTTCTTGATTTCACACTTGAGGGCCTTGATACCCTCCTCTACGCTGATGCCTGCAGGTCTCACCTGCGCATCACTTAATAAAATAGAATTCTGCATAATTGCCATCTTGTAAGCATTATAGGCCGACCTTGATGTATAGATACAATGGTGGCGGCCACATTCACCGTTGCTTACAAGATGGTAGCTTTCCCAGCGAAGGGCAAACGATATCTTACGGATCATGCAACCGCCATATTGAAAAGACCTTTTTCCCGCTGCCGGGAAAATGATACTTTATAGGCATAAAAAAAGCCCACGGCGTGAAGCCTAGGCGAAACAGTCGCCTTCACTGAGTAGATTACTACTATCTTGTAAGCGTTGGCAAAAGTACGAAGAATAATTGGAACCGCCAAAAAAAAAGCGAGAAATTTTCATTCCTCGCTCATTTTTTTATTTATATACCATATTTCTCTACTATTTCCACCATCTCTTTCTCCTCGATGATTCTGATATTAGCTCCTTTCTCATTGAGTTTTTTTATCTTTTCCATCTTGGAAGGTCCTGCTCCCTCACCTTTAACGACTATATTAGTCTTAGCCGAGATAGAGGAATTGATATCAGCACCGCAGTCACGAAGTCTAAAAGCCAGCTTCTCTCTATCTGGGAAAGCCGTAAACACTCCAGTGATTACCACCTTCTGGTGGAAGAACGGATTGTCCTTGTTAGTTATATCGGCATCAGCCAATGGCTGTTTGACTTCTCCAGTCAGGCTCTTGTGAGCCTTATAGTCAGACTTCTCATAATGATGATGTGTGACATCAATGCCTGCACCTTTCAGTACAATCTCTGCACAGGCAGTTGCATCTGCTAATGCGTCATGATGGTCGTGCATCTCTATTCCCATCAACTCGCACATCTTCTTCAACGAATTATTACCTGGTAATAATTGCATGGTATCAATAATCTGATATCCTGGCATGTCAAGGTTGTAAACTTCAGCTAGTCTAGAAAGTATATTAGCTTCAGTACCCTCATTATGGCAAGCTATGCAACCACTCTGAGCGAAGCTTCTCAGAACTGGGAAAACGATATCCCACGTAGGTGCATTCTCCACCATCTCTTCTGTTATGCCATGCACGAATGTGTTTCGCTCTGTACGCTCATCAGGATATGGCTTAATTAAGCTATAGAACTTTTGCATGATTACACCATTTACTACTTGTACCATACCAACTGCGCATGCGCTTGTCAGCTCGGGTGTCATTGTCTCAAAGTCAATGGCAACAAAATTAATATTTTCTTTTTCCATAAGTTTGTTGTTTAAATCAAGTGCAAAAATAGCAATAATATTTTAGACATTCAACCTCTTAGATAAAGAATAACCATACCCCCCGGTGCGGAAAGCACCGGGGAGTATGGTTATTCTTTATCGTCTGTTGTATCTTTCTTTGGGAATATTGGTGGTATTTTGTTGAGTACAAAAACTACCGCCAGGCTGATCACCGTTGTCACACCGATAGCTATTGCAGCATTGTCATGACCATTCATTGCTAACTTATAAGCAATGTATCCAAAGAAGATGATGAGAATGGTACCCAGGATTTGTCCTAATGTAGCCTGATTGAATTTCCTTTTCACAATTCTCTTCTCCATATCGATGCGATGATCTACCTGCTTCTCGGTCATCGTCATGATGCGGTCGGTTGCGCCTGGCAATGTCTTTTCGTAAGCTTCAAAATGCTCCGGTGGAGGAAGAGGACCGCTAAAGGTTCGCTCTTCTTCAATAGACATCATCGTTGCCAGGACGGCATTTCGCTTGTCTTCTGGCAGTTCCTGCAGGATGTCATTAACGTTTGCCGGTATGGCATCCTCAATCTCTGCGATTTCTTTGTTGTCTTCTTTATCTTGCTGCATAAAGTTGTCGTCTATTAGCGTTTAAAACTTTCCTCATATCAGAACCTACTGCTTCCCAGTCTTTCCTCAAGTCAGACACATTGTTGCCTTTCAAGTAATCATTGAACAGGCTGTTGTCGCCACCGAGGCTTCCCAAACTACGCAAGCCTTCTGCTAAAGGGTGGCGAGCGATAATCGTGGAGCGGAGTGCTCTACGTCTTGTAATTCTTAGTGCTCTCATTACTTGCGTTGTTATTTTGTTATTATTGATGCTTCTTTTCTTCCGCTGCAAAAATACATCTTTTTTCTGATACAGCCAAATATTTATTGCAATTTTAACTATAAACTTTGCTATAAAGTTTGTTATAAAGATTAGAACACGCTAATTTCTGATAACTGAAAATGCGCAAATATTAACTAAGATTTAATATTTTAGGCTTAAAAAATGGAATTAGGCAATAATTTAACATACTAAATCATTGCCAATTCAGCAAAAATCACTAATTTTGCAGCGAAAATAAAACTGTATATATGGACATCTTCAGAAACATATTGGCATTTGGCTGTACGTTTTACCCGATATATTTTATCACGTCGAGCGTACTTAATATGTTGTTTGTCCTAACTTGCGGTTACACAACAAGCGTGCAAAAAAAAGCCGCTATTATCCTTGGGATTATAGCAGCTTCTCTTCTTATTCCTTATTATTATTATCCTGCTTAGTATTTATTGCGGGCATTATTTTGAGCCTTGTACAGTTCTATTGTCTCAAAGTCAATGGCAACAAAATTTATATTTCCTTTTTCCATAAGTTTGTTGTTTAAATCAAGTGCAAAAATAGCAATAATATTTCAGACATTCAACCTCTCTGACAAAGTATCTGCAGGAAATATGTTTTAGAGCATAAAATCGGGGTGATTTGAGGAATGAATTTCTCTGATTTTCTCTGTTTTTCAATAAAATTCCACGGATATTCAATAAAATTCCACAGATATTCAATAAAATTCCGTATATTTGCAACGGTTTTAGTAAATAATATATATTAAGGTATGGAAAGAAAAGAGTATATGAACTTGGAGAAGCGCGTAACACTTCTCCAAATGACTGTAAATGTTCTCGTAATAATCTCTATTCTTCATGGAATATTGTTAATATGGCTTCAATCACCCCATCTAAGATTGTTGCTATCCACCCTATTAAAGCAATTAAAATAGAGACGATAACACTTATCTTTGTCCATTTAAAACTTTGTCTCTGTAGTATCAGGTTCTCATCCTCTTTAGATTTCTTCTGACGGTATGGGTATCCTTCTATGCTTTTCAGCATCATTCTGTCGTAAGTCTGCATATACTTCACACCCTTGTCTAGTATATGCCACATGCCCTCAGACTCCTCGATGTAGCCCTCGTTGGCCAATGGTGGAAGGATGAACCTCAAATCAACATCATCAAGCTGGTTGTCAGCTAGAGCCCCCCAGAGCTGCGCACGTGATTTATCGCCCTTGATAAGCTCTCGGAGAACCAGACGAGCCTGCCTGCAGGTCTCAATATCTTGTAGTAACATCAAATTATCTTTTATACAACTATATCAAATATATGTGAATAACAAGAAGTCCCCGGCACGGAATCGTGTCGGGGACGATGTGTTAAATTAAACAAGTTGAAGTCTGGAGAATTCATTTCCTAATTGATGAATACCATCTTCGATTTTCTGCAGTTGAGCGTCCGAGATATATGTGTTACCCTTGCGGTACTGGCGCATCAAAGTGTCATTAATGCCTACGAATCTTGCAAAAGCACTCACATTAATCATCTTATAATACTCAAAGAGCGAAGACAAATCAAACTTGTAATCTGGGACATTAGAGAAAGCCTCCGGAACCTCATCACCCAACTCACGTTTTGCATCTGCCACACCAGCCATAGACTCCAAAAAGTCTTTTTTTGCAGCAGCTACAGAATCACCTGTACCGATAATAGTACAGCCACTCATGTTTGTATTATATGCAATATAGCTGCCATCCTCCTGTTTCTCAATAGAAACCTTAAATTTTTTATCCATACGAAATCAATTTTAATGTTTTGTTATATTTTGTTTAAAAGGAATCGGGTTAGAACCCGATATCCTTTCTAAGTTTGTTAACCAATCCTTTTCTGACCTCTTGTGACCAATGTCGCTCTAGCATGATTGTTTTCTTGGTCTCTCTGTTGATGTAGAGGTCATGCCCTTTCAAACCTTTGTAAAACTGAAAGCCGTGGGCAATAGCAATTCTTTTTAATTCATTCCATTTCATATTACTTACTTGTTTAATTTAACACTGCAAAGATACTACATTTTCGTGATATAACCAAATAATTATACTACAAATTCGTTACATTAACTAAGATTTAACATTTCATCCCCATCAAACACGGTTTTTACCTCTTTTTCTCATCATTCTTGAATGATGTCAAACAATGTTATTTCCGCTTTTACCCCGAAATGCAATGTAGGGGTTCGCTCGAAAACGGCTCGTTTCTTGTGGCAATTTCATGGAAATTGGCATAAGTAGCCGTTTTCGAGCGGGCAATCAATGGCAATTGATTGCAAAATTTGGGCATTTTGCACAAATTTTCCACGGTCATTTTTGCCAACTTGCTGAAAATCATGGATTTTTGAAAAGTTGGAGCAAAAAAGGGCGTGCCTTGCTGTAAGCATAGCCCCCACCGCCCTACGCTCGGAGGCAATTGCCACGGCTGACTGGAGCGGTATATGTAAGGTTTTTTGCTTGTGGCAATTGCCTCGTTCCCCGACTGCCGTGCCGAATTGCCATCGCCCTCGCTTATCTCTATCCCCTTCCCTTTATCCGCGGTTATCAGCAAGTTTGCAAGCAAGAGAAAGGGCAACGTGTTCCTGTCACGTTGCCCATGGTGCCTATAGTCTGCCCTTGTCGTGATAGCTGTAGAATGCTCCATCTGTTACTATCACATGGTCCATGAAGAAGATGCGCATGACTTGACAAGCCTTGGCTATCTGCTGGGTCAGCACATCGTCCGCCTTGCTTGGCTGCGTGTTGCCCGATGGGTGATTGTGCACGAATGCCATGATGGTTGCACCGCTCAAGACTGCCTCCCTCATGAGGATACGAATATCCACTGAAGTCTCTGTTATCCCTCCTTCGCTCAGTTTCACGCTCTTGATGAGTCTGAAATTTTGGTTCATAAAGACGGCGTGTGCCTGCTCTACCTTTAGGTCTGCCATTTGCGGAAGCATGTAGTTGTATATGGCTAGACTGCTGCCCATGTCGGGCTTGCTGCCTAACTTCTCCACTGCCCTGCGCTTGCCTAGTTCCAAAGCTGCGAGTACTGCCAACGCCTTGCAGTCGCCTATTCCCTGCACCACCTGCATTTCGTCCATGGATAACTTTGCAAGGTTACTGAGATTGTTGTCTGCCATGTTCATCAGTTGCCTAGCCTGGCTTAGGCTTTCGGCTGTTCCTGCCCCTCTGTTGATTACCATGGATAACAATTCGGTGTTACTGAGTGCATCGAATCCGTAATTAGCTGCCTTGAACTCTGGGCGCTCGTCTGCTAGTATATCATTGTACTTCTTCATGTTACGCTACTTTATTATAGTTGTTGTTTGATTTCTTATTGATATTAACACCCTGTGGAAAACATCTCTTTGAGTGTGCCACTGCCTCATAAAAGCCTTCTGCCATCTCCTGCAACACACCTCTGTTGCTTATTGGGTCGTGGTGAATGGTGCGAGCCAAAAAGATTTCTCTCTCCACATAAGCACCTGCCGCCTCTAACTTGCTTCTGAAGTCCTCGATGGTCTTGCCACTAGTCAGAAGGTCGTCGAAAAGAATGACCTGCTTGCCATTGAAGTACTCGCCATCTAACGAAACATGATAAATGTCTTCGTTGACGAAATGGCTGCCTCCGTTGTGGGTTGGCTTGCGCTCTCCAAAGATGTGCACGTGCTCATTTGCGGTTGCGATGCCTGCTACATTGAGGATGGCTGCGAGATAGCCGAATCGCTTGTTATATTTCCATTGTGTGCTGCATGGAGCAAAAACTACAACGAAGTCCTCTAAGATACTGCTATACTGCTTTGTAAGATAGCGAACTAGCCACTCAGCGCAGAGGTGTGCCGCCTTCTTGTCGCCTGCCTTGAAGTCGTAGACGAAGCGGTTGTTTGCCATCTGCTGTGCCTTGTCAACGCAAAGGTTGATGTAAGCGTTTGGAACGTACTCAAAGAAATAATTCTGTCTCATATCGAAAAATTTTATAAAGTTTGAAATTGTATTCTGGTAATGTTTGGGAGTCCAGAGATTTTTCCCACTCCTGCTGTGGAGTATTTTTTTTAATTGCATTCCGTTCAAAGCCCGGTGTGCCCTTTCGATTTTTCCTATGCTTAAACAAAGCGCTGGCAGAGGCAAACAGGTGTGGGGTTCTGTGTTAACAAAAGGTAAAGGTTTAGTGAAGCGTGAAGAACCTTTGGCTTTTGTTAACCCAGGTTCATGCACAGGTTTGAATCGCCAGAAGCTACCTTTGCATAGGAAATTTCGGATGGGAACACATGACGGGCGGCGGAGAATGCAATAAAAAAAGTACGGAACAGCATCAAACTCACCATCGGAGATACCGCTTTCTCACACACCCGGAAAGAAAAAAGGCTGCCTACTCTCACGAGCAAGCAGCCAAGGAATCATAGCATAAAAAAAACTTAAAGCAATAAATAAAAAAAGAACGAAATATTCTATCGAGGGTAATAGTTGCTCATGCCTCCCGTATAGAGGACGGTCTGAGGGAACTTATCCACGCCTATACAGACGGTATCGAAGGCATCGGAGAAGTCGGTACGGTTCTCCAGCCTGTCCTCGTCTGTCTCCACGAGTTTCTCTCCTCGCTTATCCTTGCCGTTGTTGTAACAGCCGGCGCTCTCGATTGAGATGATCAGGTCCTCGTTATTGTCCTGGTTGATGAGAACCATGTGTCGCGCATGTCCCTTGAACATGCGGTCGATGAGCAACTGCTTCTCAAGATGGTTCATCGGCTTGCCGATGTAGACCTCTGTAACGAGCCAGCCATTCCTACGTAGCACCTTGGTAATAATCTGGTAGAACTTATCGCTGTGCGTTGCATAGGAGTTTCCAACGAAGGTCGCATCGTAGTAGAAGATGACTCGTTTGTTCTTGAGATACTTATAGTAGTCGCAGAAGTCCTGAGCGAGCTCAGGCAACTTCCTGGCATACTTCACGTAGAACGAGTTGACGATGCGCAGCTTGGTATCGGAACCCACCTGCCCGACTACGAGACAGTTGATGTTGTTGTTGGCATCGGAACCGATGATCAGCGGTAAACCGTCCTCCAGGTCGCCATCCATTCGGCAGTCCGGCTTGTCGTGCTTAGGGTCGAACTTATACTGCAGGTCATTGAGAAACCTGGTGTTCGGCGCCGTATAAAAGTTGCGATCCTCGTCAAGTCCGGAGTAGAAACCATCCTGTGCGATGCCGACATGCTGACACATGATGCTCGTGAGGAAGGTCATCTTAGGCAGGTCTCGCTTCATCTGTCTGATGAAGTCCTCGCCCAGAACTGCGAGGTTCTGAATGCTCGAGCACCTGGAATACACCAGGGCATAGGAGCGGAGGGAGTGCAGAACCTTCTCGTATTTCTGCACCTGCGACATATAATAATCATATCGCTCGGGGTGAGCAGCCAACTTGTTGCGGATACTGTGCAGATGCACCAGTACCGTCTCGAGAGTAGCAATCAGCTCCTTATCCATCTTCTTCTCCCACGACATGAACCAGGAACCTTTCTTTGTTGCTGAAGTATCTGAAGTAATGGTCAGACCATGATGGAGACAGCAGCCTCCGAACAACTGCTTGTTTCCACGGTTTGCCGGGAGCGTCTCATTGTTGAGCTGCTCCCAGTCAATAAATTTCGCCTCGTCGATGAAGACATGGTCGAGTGAGAGGGAGTTGGAGGTACCGCTGCGGTCCTGAGAGATGATGTTGAGGTAGCTGCCATTATAAAAGGCTACTGTATTCTCCCAGTTCATGGGCTGGAAGTGCGGTTCCTGCCAGTGCAGCGCCTTCCACGGTTTTTTGCCAACGATGTAGTGGACGTCACGCTTGTAACCCCACTCCTCCAGGTGTACCAGAGCAGAGGGGAGAATGTTGGTCTGGCATCGCTTGACCGATGGCGCCACCATTCCCAGGCATGAGCCAGGCATGTGCTGGACCGCATAGAGGATGCGCCCTGCCTCCACGACACCTTTACCGGTGCCTCGACCCCATTCACAGACGAGTGTCTTGGGCATGAGCTGCAGGACGCGCGACTGCACGTCGTTGAAAAATAACTCCTTAGGTCTTGCTGTCATCATCTGGCGGAAGTTCTTCGAAGTCTGCATCCTCGATGTCCGGCATCGAGTAGCGCTTCTCCATTTTTTTGATTTTTGCACGAAGATTTGGAATCTTCTGCAAACCGATGACTGTCGGATCATCTGTCATGCGGAACTCAACAGGAACAATCTTGTCGAATGCCAGCTCTGGGTCATCAGGAGTATCGGTGCGGTTGTTCTTGATGCGGTTTTTCTGCATCACGGCAAGCGCCCGGAAGTCGCCGGCAGCCTTGGCAGCCTTGCGGTCCTCGTCTATCTCCTGGTTGACCTTCCAACGCCAGAACTCCTTAGAGGCGGCGTTGAGATTGCCGAGCATGACTTGGCAGAGATGTATATCATCGTATGCCTGTGTCTCGCTGACACCGAACATGGCCTTGTCCTGATCAACCATCTCCCTGACGGTAAAGCGTGGATAGCGCAGCCAGAAGGCATAGCAGCCACGCAGCCGCTCCACTCTCGCCTTGACGATAGCGGAGAGATGAAGATCCTGAAGTTCATCCTCGTTGAGAGGCATGTACTTCATGTAGTCATCAATATTGACTGGTAGACTCATATCTAACTGAGGTTAGCCATAATCTGCGAGAGTTGCGACATGATGGACTGGTAGGCTCCAGGAGAGCCAACCTTGGCGAGCGCTATATTATTGATGCGTAACTCGTTAGCGGTCTCCGCTAAACCTTTGAGGTAGCGGTGTCGATAGGGTGAGCGCGGCTCCTGCAGCTCCAACTGCATGGCCATGGCCTCGTCGGGAGGCAGTTTCATCATGATGGGCACTTCATCGACCGGTGTCATGGTCTTTGCCAGGTCATAGACCGTCTGTAGGTAAAGTTCACTCTCTTCCAGATAGGGGAATTGTTGTCGTATCATCCAGCAAATTATTTAACATGTTATTGAGATTGAGATAAACATCTCTGTCTGTCGTGATGAACGTGCACTCAGCACGGTCACCATAGGTCTGGTTCTGAGATGTTATCACAGAGACTAACCACTCGTTGTTAGCAACGAGCATGACCTTGGAGTGGTTGAGCGTCAGTTTAACTTCATCAAAAGCCTCTGTCATTAAGCGACTTAGCCTTAAAGTTTTGCTTGAAGCTTTAATGTCAGCAACCAAAACTGAGGAGTCAACCAACCCTCGCTTGCGAAGGTTGATGACTCCACAGAGGAAGGCATCGGATGTGGAGAAGGTGGTGACGGCAATGTGCGCTGCACCTGTCTGCTCCAGAATCCACCCCAACAATCCAAGGGTGTGAAGACCTTGGCCCAGGAAGACCTGCGAGCTACTCTGCTGAAGTGGCTTCAGGACTTGCTGTATCTGCTTCGCCCTCATCTGTAACCTCCTCTTCTGCACTCTCTGGCTGCTCCTCGCCATCGGCTGAAGCCTGCTGCTCCATGGTGATGCCAGCCTGCTGAAGCTTGGCGATGGTATCAGCGGTGATTTCAGCCTTGGCTGTAATCAAGAGCTGCACACGCTCATTGACCTTTGCTCGCAAGGCATCAGCCTTGTCTGTGTTGCCAGCCTCCACGAATCCAATGAGTTGGTTAAGGTTCTTGGTGATGTAGGAGCGAGCATTGCCTATCTGCTTGGAGATGATGTCAGCTACTGGCTGCTCCTCCGCTTGCTTCTCCTCGGCATCACCCGGCTGGGCATGGTCGTAGACGTCCATGGCCTGCTTGTATGCATAGTACTCCTCCTTGAGCGTAAGGAGCATGCGCTTGAAGTCCTCGTCTGCAGCATGCAAGCCCTCGTATCTGTCACATGACATGTCGTAAGCTTTGCAAGCCTCAAAGTGTTCCTTGATTTTTTTCCAAAGATCGCAGTTGTTTTCCCAGATAGCCTGGATGTTGTCAGGCAACTGGTCATGGTCTGCTCGTTTGCCCTTGGCTACGATGGCTGAAGGCACGATGGAATCGAGGTTTTCAGACTCCACGACCGGAAGATGAGGTGCCAACTGCTTTGCAATCTGGTCTGCTTCTGAGGTCTTGTCAATCGCAGTCTGAAGAACTGGCGTGACTGCCTTGTCATAGTTGCGGACATCATCGATGGTCATGCCTTCGATGCGATATTTGAGATGCTTCTGCAGCTCATATTTGAGCAACTCGAGTTTGCCCTGAGGGTCAAAGTTGATGAGTTGATAGAGGTGGCGGTTATTATTCATCTGAAGGAGGAGCAGCGCTCCCTCCCTGATGTTGGCATCGGTATGCTCGCAGTCAAACCACTTCTTCAACTTCTCTGTGAATTTCGGATCATTCATAAAAAAAGAAAATTAAAATGGCGAGGCGAGCTCATGTAAGCATCGCCCCGCCACTGATAGTAGTTATGTAGGAAAATCGAATCCCATTGTTAATGGCCGTCTGTACTAGAAGCGACCTCCACTGGCTTGCAATCCTTACCAGAGATGGTACCTTCAGCAGTTGTGAGGGTACCGAAGTAGAATGGAGGCATGGTCTCGCAGTTGACAGAGATTTCCAGCGTGGTATTAGTCTCGTCTGCAATGCCTGCACCAGAAGACTGAGAAGGTGTCACGTCGACCTCGAAGGTCTCGTCACCGAACTGACGAAGCTTGCCGTTGCGCTCAGGAATCATGAAGATACCATCTTCATTGAGAAGCAGAGAAGCGAGTGCAGACGCTTCCTCCTCTGTACCTGGGAGGACGGCTGTTGCCTTGAGGTTCATGGTCTTGCAGCCATGCTCACCCTGCGCCTCTGGCGAGAAGGAACTCTTGTCTGTGATGAAGGCAATCTTAATCCAGTTCTTGTCTGCCTGAATGGTGTGGCTATCCTTGATGACGAGATAATCCTTGAGTGATGCTGCAGTCTCCTTCTGTGGCTCTGCAAACTTGGTGATGTAACGACGTGGAATGAAGAAGCCGTAGGCTCTGGTACCCGGCAGTCGCTTCTCTCCAGGACACTTCAACACATCCTCATAAAGGTCTGTGGTTGAAGCACATGTTTTCTTTGTTACCATATATCAATATATAATATAATGTATAACCATGGACAGCTATCCCCTACTCAGAAGGGATAGTGTCATAACCGAAGAGGATGCGTTCCTTGGAGATCGACTCGAACTGAGTACCGAAGTACATGGTTGCCACGAAGTCAACCAGGAAGTGAGAGTCAAGAGAACTCTCTACACCAAAGTTCGCCTTGTCGCCCTCGGTAGCCAAACCGATGAGCATGTTGCTGCCAGGAGTGATGATCTTGTAACCCGCAGGAACGTTGTCAAGACCCACGAGGGTGCAGTTGCTTGCACCATCCATCTTGTTGTGGTTGAACTCATTGTTCCAATTGACAGTTCCGTATTTATCACGATAACAGCGGCGGTAGAGCGTAAGTTCATGGCTGTTCATGAACATGCAGGTATTGATGCCCTTCAGTTTTTCATCGGCAGCATCATAGAATGCCTCGACTGCATCGACTGCGTTGACACCAGTCATCTCGGTTGTATTGAAGAGGTTGCCCTTCTCAACAGCAATCGCCTTGGACTTGATCTCAGCATCGGAGATGGTCTTGAAACCATCAGCGAGGTCTGCGGTACCAGAGCCAGCTGGGTTACGCTTCATGGTGAAGAGGTACTTGAAGAGTGCCTCACCTATCTTGCCTGCCAGGAACATGCCAATCAGTTTGGCAATAGGCTGTTTTTTGAGCGCCTCGCCCTGGAATACGTTGGAGCCATAGATAGACTCACGAACCTTATTTGGTTCAAAAGGCTTGACACATGAACCAAGGAATGTCTCCAAGGTACGTCCTGTGATGGTAACGCCATTCTCATCCTTGCGAGTAAGAGAGTATGGCCCGAGCTCCATGTCGCCTGCGAGCTCTCCGACAGTCTCCTTGCCACGAACGCCCACGCGTCGGCTCATGAATTTTGCTGCCTCGTCAAGAGCGCGCACAGGCATCACAATGATGTCCTTGCGGTACTTCGCAAAGCTGGTCTTCAGTTCATCAGGAGTAATTTCAACTGTATTTTCTAAAGCTGCCATTTTAGAATATCTGCTTCAAAGCATTGTAGATTTCACCAGAGTCAACGTTGTCAACCTCCGGTTTGACGTCATCATGGGTATCAGAACCCGGTGCGCCCTTGAGATCCCTGATCTCCTTATCCTTGTCCTGGATATCCTTGTCCTTCTGCTCAACCTTAGCCTTCAGGTCCTTGACCTCCTGGCTAGCTTTGTCGAGCTCAGCGGACTTGTCATCCAAGTCCTTCTGTTTCTGGGCAAGAGCATCCTCGATTTTCTGCATCTCTGCATCGGTGAGAGTAATCTTCTCATCGGTAACCTCGAAATCATCCTTGCGGTCAAGGATGGTCTGAAGGTTGAGGAATTTTTTCTTCATGTTAGAAATTTGTGTATTATTCTTGAACATATCCCTGAGTGAGGCGGCTACCTTCTCGAGAAATGTTTTAGAGGGCTCATCAGCGGTTACTCCAGGCAATGGCGGCAAACCCAAGTTGGAGCAGAAAGCATTGGTGAAGCGCTTGGAGAGATTGGTCTGACGCTTCTTGTCTTCGTCATCAAGGTCTCTAATCTCATCTACGAGGCCCAACTCTAAAGCTTGCTCCGGACTCAACCAATTTTCCTTGCCCATCTGCTTCAGCATCTCTTCGCTGGTCTTGCCTGAGCGTTTGGCATAGACGGAAGCGATCACCTTGTCTATGGTGTCGAGGTCATCACGCTGCTTCTGCCACTGCTTGATGAGTTCATCAAGTTTCTGCTTGTTAGCTGACTCCCAGACAGCAACTCCCGTGGAGGCATTGTGAATGAGCATCGTGCTGCCGACTGACATGTCAACATGCTTGGCACCCATGCACAAGACTGTAGCGATGGAAGCGGTCATGCCCATAATGTGGACGTTGACATGTCCATGGTCCTTGATAAGTTGATAGATGGTCAAGCCTTCATCAACATAACCACCCGGCGAGGAGACGGCGATATCCACCTCCTCGTCCGGATGAGCGTCAAGGTAGGCCTTGACATCCTTGGAACGTGTACCATAGGTGCCCGACCACCAGTCGTAGCCGGCTCCGATGGTACCGCATATCATCATTCCGTATTTCATGCGCTTATCTTTTTTGATGCAAAGATAATATGGCAATTGCCAACGGAAAAATACGTAAATCAGGCTATCAACGGTGCTTTTCGGGTGCTCCCCCACAGAACCGTGTATTCGATCATGGCAGAAGTACCAAGGGAATCAGGGTGGACATCAGACATATTAATAATAGGATATGGCCGCTCCTTGTTGCCAATGAGATAGCGTTTGCCCTCGATGGTGGTGACCAGATAGGCATAGTTGTCCTTCATGTCCAGGTCTTCGCGGCATGTACGGAAGGTGAGTTTATGGGTATAGAAACGCACACCATCCTCTATTTTGTCGGTTATTTCGAGTTTGGCAGGCTTCTGACACTTAACGACCGGCCAATCATAGCTCTCGGGAATATCAAAAGTGAGATTGCCTAGAAGTGTATCGAAAGGCAACTTGCTGACAGGAATGCGCTGCACGCAGCAGATATAACTAAGTCTTTTCATAAGCTGTTAAAATTTCGCGTCTGTTCGCATCTGTTCGCACCTGTTCGGTGTTGAACAAAAACAGGGCTAGAGTAGATGAGATTTTTTCATGAAAAATCGTCTTTTTTGCATCTTTTAAGATTGAAAAGATTGATGCCCTTCTCCTGATAGGCCTTGCGCATGCGATACCATTTCATGCGGATGGTCTCTGCATACTCAATATCAATACCCTGCTGTTCACACCAGGACCTGAATGCAGACATCTTCTTGCACGACATGTCATTGAGGTCTCCGAGGTCACTCCACATGTTGATGCGGAAGAGATCGTTGATGCTTTCGGTGAGTGCCTGCTTGGCATGACCGTTAAGGAAGTTATAAGTCTCTGGGCTCTTTGACTTGGAGTAAGGTATGCAAATTGCAACATCTCTCTCTCCAGGTTGCTCAGGCAGGTTATTGATTGGGCGCTTAGATAGGAACCGGCGCAGAACTGCATTCTCGTTGCTGGAGGACGGGAATTCCACGGGATCGCCGAAACTATGGGTGAGCCATTGCTTTAGATATGGCTCTACCTGTACATAAACTACGAATTTACTCATATTTCTGTAATTAAAAACACCGCAAAGTTAGGAAAAATAATCGAGATATTCCTATGTTTGCAGGAAAAGTTATCTGAATTTCGCTAAAAATCCTTGTTTTAAGGGAAAAAATTGCAATTAAAAATCAAGGAACCCATTTTTGGGCAATTCATTTGTGGCAATTGTGGCAAAAATGTTAAGTGCTTGATTATTAATATTATAAGTCTTTTCTTATTGACACAAATATATAATAGAATTGCCACATTGCCACAACCCTTGCCACACTTCTCTTCTCGTTGCCACAAATTGCCACATAATTGCCACAAATACATATCCTCTTAACTCTCTGATAATCAGTGTTGCACTAATTGCCACAAATGCCACATTGCTTTTAAGTCGCGTGTGAATGGTCTGAAAAATCACGGAACACCAACAAAAAAGCCCCCAGAGGAATCTCTTCCCCTGGAGGCTACGATATGATCTAAACAAAAAACTTATTTCCACTATAGTGGCGAAGGTTCCAGACCTAGAGCCTTCTGCTCAGCATCTGTCATGACATAGGTATCCTTAGTCTGTTTCTGCTCACCATCTACCTCTGTGTCAAGATCTATGCCATATCTGTTTGACACCATGGTATAGTCAAAACAGAGAGGCCTGTCTTTATAATATAACTTCTGACGACCAGTGATTGTACCATTGGCATCTGTCTTCTCTACTGTCTCCGGCAAACCGCTCGGAGTGAACTTGATAAATCGCTCAGGGTTTTTGGTAGAACCATAGAAGTCAGCACCAATCTGCAGGTAGTGAAGGAGTGACTCCTTCGGCAGAAGGTTCTCGTCCATTTGCCTGCCTAACTTGCGATAGACAGCCATGGTGATGTCCTTGCGAATCATGAGGATGCTCTTCGGCATCGCCCAGTTGTCAATCTTGACTTTATTGGTGGTCAATGCGCCAACTGTCTTAATCTTGAAGTCCTGGTCCTTCTTCAGCTCACCCATCTGTACTGCAGCATTGATGATATTCCAAAAGCCAGCGACCTCGTCGGTGGTGTTGCACATGCTGTTCTGCGTCTTGACTCCCTTAACAACTACTCCCAAAAGGTCACTGTAGCTGAAAGGAAAGTCGATGTAATCTCTGATGGCGAGATATGCAGCCAACGGCACCTTCCAGTTCGTCATTATACGGTCTAGGATGCTTTCACCCTCCAACCGCTCCTCCAGGTCATCAGATGCTTGCTTCCAGGCATTACCGAAGCAGCCCTGGAACTGGTCACGATGCTTCAGTAGCTGAAGGGTGATGTGTGTAGCACCAATCTGGCGCATACGCTCCAGTTCCTCGAAGTTCTGTTTCTCCTCACGTGTATGCTCACCCTTGTCAAAAGTGAGATAGATGAGTCGGCTGAAGAGGGCGATATCTGCAGTAGGCATCTCCTGGCCAGTGAGGATGATGCCAGAGTCAACCTTGGCCTGCACGAGCTTTTTATCCTTGTCCATGTTCATCTTTGTGCGACCTATACCGTTCCACAAGTCCTTGAGCCACTCCACCTTATTCTGTGTGATGGAGTTTTTGTACTCGTCGATGTGTACCAGGGCATCGCTAACTCCTCCGACATAGTCAGAGAGTGCTGGCATTGACGCATTTGTGATTGAGAGCGGCTCATATTTGGTTTCGTATTTGTAGAAGAAGTTCATGAGGGTGGCAGCAAATTCTGTCTTACCGCATCCCTTCGGGCCAAAGGCATTGAGGAGCGGGAAGGAACGACTCTTGCCGATGACTATGTCACGGAAGAGAGTCGCGATGTAGAAGCACAGACCCACCTTGGCGTTATCGCCAAAGACCTGTACGACCTTGGCAAAGAAGTCTGCCTGACTTGTCGGATTGTCAACCATCTTCTCATGCCGAAATTTCTTCTCACTGACATATAACTCCCGGCTGTCCTTATTGAGCTTGCTCATGGCCGGAAGATAGTACTTGCCAGCCTGCAATCTGAGTATGCCCATATCATCTATTGGAATCCAGATACCATCTTCGCTCGCTCCGTTACAGAATGCATAGAATCCTTCACGCTGCCAACCTAGCTGCTTGATAGGGTCTGCTGTCTCGGTCACTCTACCGAGATAGCCTAGAAGCTTGATAAGCTGCTCATCTCTGGCCATCCAGATATAATCTCCTATACCAAACAGTCGCTTGCGAAGCGAACTGCTCGATGTGATCTCATCCATATTGAGTTCGATGAGTCTTGATGGTTCCTCTCCGTTATTCTTGATTTCGAAGAGGCGAACCGGGTTGAAATCATCACGAATATGGAAGAGAGGCTTCATTTTGAAGTTGGACCATTGAATTTCGTCTCCTTCCTTGTTGGTACCCCAATAGCTATTATCATGTTCGGTGAATCCGAATTCACGGAGCATCTTGATGTCTCCCTTGCGCTCACGCTCCTGCTTCTCGCTCAGTTCTGCCTCCTTGGCTCTCTTGAGTGTATCCTTCCACTCTCGAGAGTGTTTGTAGGTAGAGATAAGACTAGTCAGATAGCTGCTTCTCAGGTCTTCATCCTTGATTAACATGAGCAGTCCACAGATATCTGCAATTGCTTGCAATCTATCCTCTGTCGTAAACTCATCGATATCTTCTGCTGTTGGCCAGTATCTGCGGCGGCAGTACCAGAAGATGAACTCCTCCTCTCGCATCTGTGAGAAGTGTCCCTTGTCAATAATCCAGGAGTCCGGATCCTCCTTCTTGGGAGCCGGATAATCAGTCGGAATTTCCCGGACATTTACCGTAAATCCGACCTGTAAAGCAGATCGACCATTGGCAAACACATTAGCTGTCCCTGCCGGAAATTCATTACCTGGTTTAAGTTCGTCAGCATCGGGGATGAATGTCACCCTCTTGCTGATGCGGTAGAGTTGCTTCAGCTGGTTTTCGGTCCATGAACCGCCGAGTGATGCCACTGTATTGAGAATGCCGATAGACTGAAGCTTGAGCACATCTGGAGCACCCTCGACGAGATAGAACTTATCACGCAGACGTGCCTCCTTCTGTGCGAAATTGATACCAAAAACCGAAGTGTCCTTGTGATAGACGAGACTGTTCTTCAGGTTGAGGTACTTGCAGATATCCTTATTATCGGACATGGTTCTTGCTGTGAAACCTATGACTCTGCTCATCTTGTCATAGATAGGTATGGTGTAGCGGTCTCGGAGCATGGCGAACTGGCCGCGCTCACCATTACCTATGAGGCCAACTTGCTCCAGGATATCTAAGTCCAAGCCTTTTTGCTTTGCCCAGGCTATGAAGCCTTCTACTGGTGCATAGCCGATGCCGAAGGTGCCGATAGCATCCTTGCCCCATCGTTTGCAAACTGCCTCTCGTGCTTTGTTAGCAGCGGGATTTACCTTCTGCATACATTCTGCGAAGTAGCTCTGCGCATAGTTGAGTGCTATGCGCAGGGACTCCTGCTCCTTTTGCTTCTCCTCTTCCTCCTTGCTTGGTCGCCACTCGTCCTCTATCTCCTCATTGAGATATTTCTTTGCGAGTTCCTTGCAGGCAATTGGGAATTCGAGACCATTCTTCAGTTTGCGGTAAAAGCTGATGACGTTGCCGCCAGAGCGGCATGAGCCAAAGCACCGCCAGCAGTTTGTGCCTGTATCCACATAGAATGATGCAGTATTCTCATTGTGGAACGGACAGCAAGCCCAATGGCGGTTGCCTTTCTTCGCTGAGAATTTAATGCCTTCATCCTCGGCTACATCCAGAATGGAGACATCACTAATAATGCGATCTACTATCTCTTGTTTAATCATATCTTTATATTTTGTGCTGCAAAATTAACTTAGAACTTCCGAAAAAGAAAGTACTAAGATAACCTGCGCATGAACTTATCAATGTCTTCATTGACAAAGTAGCGAATCTGACGCTTATAGGCGTAGTCTCGCTCCATCATCAACTGCTGGAGGATGCCCTTATATTTGCCCCCCCGCTTGTCGAATGCCGCTCTAACCTCGCGGTCTGTCCAAAACTTAATTCTATTCCTCATAACTTCGGTTTATAAAATGAACATTTTGAGTTGGCCATGAAGAACTCATAGTCATGCTCCGACTCTATCTCGTTGTACAGCTTGCGGTGTGAACACCCCCAGAACTTGCAGGTTCTGCCACTGCTGCGGGCACATGTATTGTGACACTCTACGAATGTCTTGACTTGTTTCTCCTTCTTCTTTTTCATAATTCTATATCAAACCATGGTAATCTGACAGATTTGGATATTGGATCCAATTTTGATACCTGCAGACATTGCCCATTTTCTAACCACCAATACTCCATGACTTCATTAATACACATGTATGCTAAAATGCCATAATCATTCTGCACATAAAAATCTTTATTCTCTAATGTTGCGAATCTAGAGATTAATAATATAATTTTGGCTTTTATATCTTTACTGCTCATAGAATATGCATAAAACAATAAATTTATACTCCACATAAATTCTAAAGCAACTGCACCAGGAGCCATTGATGCAGTTGCACTTGTAGCGGCATCGATGGCAAATCATAGGTTCAACTGATGAACTACCTTGATGATGTCTCTCGTTGACTGCAGCCCCAGTCGCTTCGTCATTTTACGAAGCTGTGCAGAGACCGTATTCTTGGATTTTCCAAGAATCTCGGCTATCTCTCTAGCAACATAACCCTGTGCAAAATACTTCGCTACCTCAAGCTCTTTAGGGAAGAAAGGAGTCTTCAGCTTTGGGAGGCAGACTATGTTCTCTCTAGGACATATACCCCTGAGAGGGCAATCGACTTTCTCCAGGTGCAGAAGGGTTCCATCGATATCGAAACTAAGTGTATCGTTGGAACCCAGGTTGCAACGGATGAAACGCTCTGTTATGAGAAACTTGAAATAAAGTTTGTTCGGCTTACTCTTGGCGTATAAGTCTGCCAGGTACTTATACGCCTCCGGGTAAAGCCGACTTATCAACTCAGCCATGTGGTTGATGAATTCCGGATGCTCTATACTGTAGCTGAGCACCTTGCCATCATGGCCATAAAAACACACTTCTCCTTGTGGAGACACGAAAAATTCTACTTGCTTTTCCATAAGCTTTCTTTTATAACTGTTTGTACTACCAAGAGATCTCTTGGATTGAACTTGGTCCTGCCCGACAACTTTTGTTGTACTGTATTGTAGCAGAAACCATACTTAGTCATGAGAAACTGAATGAGCTGACTCTTCTCTTTTTTGGAAAGAGACGCGTAATAACCTTCAATAGTTAATGCTCCATTTTTAACTTCATTTTCTTGCATATCTCAATTTTAATTACTAAATTTGTGGGCAAATATAAGAAGAATTATTGAAAACTCCGTAATTTTGGGAAAGAAATCCTATTTTTGCGGTGTTATTTAACTTTCATTTAGTGATATTAGATTATGTTTAACGGAGATTTAGTGAATCGACTGCTCAAGGAGCAGAAAAAAACAGTCGGTGAAATGGTGGCTTTTGTCTTCGGTCAGAGTTCACACATATCAACGAGCTACTTCAAGGGTCGAACTTACATTGACTCTCGATACCTTGAAAGGTTATCGGAATATTTTGAGGTTCCAATAGAGGACTTCTTCCTCTCAAATGAAGAGTATGATGATAAAAAGTTAGAGAATACGAATGTGCATCACATCAGCAACTCAACTGTCAACATCAACAGTAGCCCTGATGTATTGATGGGTGTCATTAACAACCAAAAGGCGATGCTCGACCAACAGGCTGAGCAGATCAAATGGCTGCGGGACCAAGTACAACTTCTGACAAAAAACATCGTACAGCAATAAAAAAGACTTTTCCACTCTCTTATTTCTTGTAGCAACTGACTAATATACAGAAATTTGCGCATGGAATAAGGGAGCGAAAAATCGGTATAAAATGTCAAAAGCATCAGATATCGCATATTGATTATCAATAAGTTATAGGAAGGGAATGGAGTCAATACTATCCAGTAATCCCGACCAAAAGCCGTCAGATGTGCCGTAAACACTGAGGATTTGCCTTGGTCGTGGTCAAAATGGTCGGCGAAATTTCGGTTTCACAAGAGCTTAAAAATCCGTAAGCCTATGAAGTTTTTAAAGGATTTTTTTTATATCAATTACCATGAACGGCGAGCATTACTCATAATCCTGACCCTGCTCGTTGTCAGTACCACAATGATTTTCATTGTAGGTTCTAAAGAAACTATGCCCTCAGAAAAACAACAAGCCCATAACGATAGTATCATCAGGCATGCCACGCGGCAACATCCAGGCTATTATGAAGACGGACTTCAGTCGAGCGAAGTATTCGCCTTTGACCCCAATACGGCAAGCCAATCTGATTTCCAACGGCTGGGACTGGAATCATGGCAAGCCAGAAGCATCATCAAATATCGAAATAAAGGAGGTATCTTCAGGACACCAAGAGACTTTGCACGGGTTTACGGACTAACCAAGAAGCAATTCGAAAAACTGCTGCCCTTTATCAGAATTGGTAAAGACTACCAGCCGGCTGCCAACTTTTACCCAAGAGAAAGATACAACTACGGCTATCAAGAGACGGCTATAAGAACTAGAGAAGAAAGGAAGAAAGACACTATCCAATACAGTTATCCACGAAAACTGAAAGAAGGTCAGTATATCAACATCAATTCTGCTGATACGACCGAACTGCAGAAAATTCCCGGCATAGGCTCTTACTATGCCAGAAGCATCATCCGTTACAGAGAGCGGTTAGGCGGTTTTGTTTCCATGAGCCAGATACAAGAAGTGGAAGGCGTGCCCGAGACAGCCCTCCACTATATGAATATTGATGCAAAACATATCAGAAAAATGAATGTCAACCAGCTCAGTTTAACCGAATTGCGCAAACATCCTTACCTGAACTTTTACCAGGCAAAGGAAATCGTAAACTACCGCAGAACCCATGGTCCGCTGAAAAGTGCTGAAGAGCTGCGTCTCCTCAAAGACTTTCCACCTGCCGAAATAGAAAGAATCAAGCCGTATCTTGCCTACTAGGGGCAAGATAGCCTGTCTGCAAGTTTGCCGGTTTTGCTAAATGACACCAAACTGGTGCAGGAAGATAAGGAAAATACAGATTGGACAGATAAAACGGATAGTGAACAGGAAAACAGGGAAGAGAGTTCCCTTCAAGGTTCCCCAGTTGGTAAACTCATCACGCACAATCTTCTTTGGCACATACCATCCCAGGAACAGACAGGTGATGAATGAACTCAACGGCATGAGAAGCTGGGCAGTAAAGTTGTCACAATTGCTCAGGAAATCCTTGCCGAAGAAACCCAAATCAGGTACGGCACCCTGAGAGAGCGAACAGAATACAGCTATGATGCTGCAAACGATGGTCTCGAACCAGGCTCCCTTGGCACGGCTTATCTTACCCTCCTCATAAATAAAGGCGGTACCTATCTCGTGCATCGAGATGGTAGAAGTCAGGGCTGCCAATACAAGCAAAGCATAGAACAACACCGAAATCACATAACCGACAACCGGCATGTTACCGAAAGCCTGCTGGAATACGTTTGGCAAGGTAATGAAGACGAGCGAAGGACCACTGTCTGGCTGCACACCTACCGAGAAGGCTGCAGGGAAGATCATCAAACCTGCCAATACGGCGATTACCGTATCAATGGTCACTATCTGAGTAGCCGACTTCAAGAGATTGGTCTGTCTGTTGAAGTAAGAGGCATAAGTACACAGACAAGCCGTACCCATACTCAAAGAGAAGAACGCCTGTCCCAGCGCTTCGAGCAACACGTTTTCATCTACCTTAGAGAAATCCGGCTTCAGCAGGAACTCCACTCCCTTCATCGCTCCCGGCAGAGAGCAGGAAGCTATCACAATCACAACCAACAGGAAGAAGAGCATAGGCATCAGAATCTTGGATGCTTTCTCTATACCATTGCGCACACCGCGCACTACCACCATGTGGGTAAGCAGGATAAAACCTACTGCCCATAAGGTAGGACGGATAGGATCGGCTGAAAAGGTCTGGAAATAGGTCTTCACATACTCTGCGTCGCCATGAACACCGCCCATGATACTGGCATAGAGATACTGCAGGCACCAGCCAGCCACTACGGCATAGAAACCCAAGATAATCATAGAGGTGATGATACCCATCAAGCCCAAAGCACCCCAAGCCTTGTGCTTACCCAGATTGGTATAAGCACGGGCTGCATTGGATGCAGAATGACGGCCGATGATGAATTCACTCATCATGCCAGGCAATCCGAGCAGGATGATACATACCAAATAGATGAGAATGAAGGCGGCGCCACCATTCTGACCTGCCATATAAGGGAAACGCCATACATTACCCAAACCGACTGCAGAGCCGGCTGTGGCAAGAATAACGCCCAACTTACTACCAAAATTTCCTCTTGTTTCCATTATCTAAATCTTTAATGTGTAGTGTTTGTTGTTATCCGAAGACCCCAAACTGGTTCAGGAATACCAGGAAGATGAGGACAGGACAAACGAACTTAATCAGGAAAAAATAAATACCGAAGAGACGGCCCTTCAAGGTCCCCCAGTTAGTAAACTCATCCTGTAAGATCTGCTTAGGTACATACCAACCCAGGAACAGGCAGGTAAGGAATCCTGCCAGAGGAAGGAATATCTGACCCGTAACGAAGTCGAACCAATCGAACAGCGCCTTTCCGAAGAACGAAAGCTTATCTGTTGCTCCCAAAGAGAGCGAACAGAAGGCTCCGATGATGGCACAGGAAACCGTAACGATGGTAGCACCCTTCTTGCGGTCTATCTTCAACTCCTCGTAGAAGAAAGAGGTATTCACCTCATGAAGTGACATCAGCGAGGTCAAGGCTGCTACCGACAGCAACACGTAGAAGAGCAGCGAGATAATCCAACCCAGTACAGGTAACGATGCAAACGCCTGATTAAAGACATTCGGCAAAGTGATGAAGATGAGCGAAGGACCACTATCCGGTGATACTCCTACAGAGAAGGCTGCAGGGAAAATCATCAGACCAGCCAGTACTGCTACCAGCAAATCGATGATGGAAATCTGCAAAGCACTCTTGAAGAGATTGGTCTGACGGCTGAAGTAAGAGGCATAGGTACAGATACAGCCCATACCGATACTCATAGAATAGAACGACTGACCCAAGGCATTCAGGAACACGTTTCTGTCTACCTTTCCGAAATCAGGCTTCAACAGGAACTCCACGCCCTTACCTGCATCCGGCAACAGACAAGCTGCTACCACAATGATCAAAAGCAGGATGAACAGGAGAGGCATCATCACCTTAGAAGCCCTCTCTATACCGCCGCGCACACCATGAATAATCACGAAATGACAAATCAGGAATATCACTACCGTCCACATAACCGGACGCACAGGATCAGAAGAAAACTCCTTGAAGTAATTCGCCACAAAGGTTGGGTCACCATGCAGTTCGCCCATGATGCTGGCATAGACATACTGCAGACACCAGCCCGAAACCACCGCATAATAGCCCGTAATCAGGAAACCGGTAAGCACCTCAAGATAGCCTACCCACTTCCAAGCAGTACCATTAGAGAGTTTGGTATAGGCACGTGCGGTATTAGAGGCACCATGACGGCCGATGATAAACTCAGAAATCATACATGGAATGCCCAACAGGAGCACACTTCCGATGTATACCAGAATAAAGGCTGCGCCACCTTCCTGACCAGCCATATAAGGGAAGCGCCATACGTTACCCAAACCTACGGCGCCACCTGCTGTAGCAAGAATCAATCCAATCTTGCTACCAAAACTTCCTCTATTTGAATCAGTCATTTCTATCTTTCTATTACTAATTTCTTATTTTTTAATTTTTCTTCGTGCAAAATTATAAAATAATTCTGAAATATATGAAATATTTGAAAGCAAAAATACAATTTTAGTAATATTTATGCAATTTAATCCGTTTTAGGACGAAGAAATGACCTTTTCGATACATTTTCTAACGATATTCAGCCGGCAAGGTATCACGCCACTTCGAGAAAGGATTGCCCAAGAGATGCGAATTGTAGAATCGCTTGTCGCCTGTTACCTCCATGCCGATGAAATCAGGTTTCTCATAGGCTTCGGTCTCGCTAGCCAACTCCACCTCTGCCATGACCAGACCTTCGTTATCGCCATAGAACTCATCTACCTCGAAGGTATGACTGCCACTTTTCACAAGATAGCGACGCTTATCGATGACGCCACCCTGACAAAGCTGCAGAAGATGCTGCGCCTCGTCCATCGTTATCTCCTTTTCAAACTCATAGCGGGTCATGCCGCCATTTACCGACTTGCCCTTAATAGTAAGGTAAGCCTTCTCATCCCGTGTGCGAACCCGCACCGTAGCCCCCTCGGCAGGAATATATCCCTGCTGGATATGACTAGAAGAAAAGGCGGCGCTTTTATAAGCGTCGCCCTTCTTAACGAGGAATTTTCTTTCTATCTCTAATCCACTCATTGTTTTATATTCAAGTTTCGCAAGTGTGTTCCACACGCCCTGAAAGGGCAGAAGCCCCTAGCCCAGGGCATCGCCCTGGGTTATTATGGACGCAAACCTGTCGCCCTGTAAGGGCAAAAGCTTTAAAACTCCAGACAAAACATAAAGCTTTTGCCCTTACAGGGCGCCTTGCTGATTGCTATTATACCCAGGGCGCTGCCCTGGGCTAGGAGCTTCTGCCCTTTCAGGGCGTGCTGCTTCTGGAGCTTTTGGGCCTTCAGCCCGTACTTGAACCACATGCGAAAGTTCAGTTTTATACTAATGTTGTTGCATAGATGGCAAAAAGAATACCAAGGACTATCAATCCTATAAATATCCACTTGATTACTTTCTCGCCTTTTGCAGCCTGTTTCTTCTGATAAGCCTCATGTTTGGCTCTTCTTAAGTCTTTATTTCCACTCATAGTCGTATGTTTTTTAGATGATTATTGTTGTTCGTCATCATTCGTAGGGAACTCCATCAGGTATGCCTTGATGAAATCATCTATCTTGCCGTCCATCACGCCATCTACATCCGATGTCTGATAGTTGGTACGGTGGTCTTTCACACGACGGTCGTCGAAGACATAACTTCTAATCTGGCTTCCCCACTCTATCTTCTTCTTACCAGCCTCAATCTTAGCCTTAGCCTCCAGACGCTTCTTCATGGCGCGGTCGTAGAGTTGGCTCTTCAAGAGCAACAGGGCTTTGGCACGGTTCTTTGGCTGGTCACGGGTCTCGGTGTTCTCGATGAGGATTTCTTCTTCCTCGCCGGTATCAGGGTCGGTATACCAATAACGCAGACGGACACCGGATTCAACCTTATTCACATTCTGACCACCGGCACCACTCGAACGGAAGGTATCCCAGGAGAGCTTGGCTGGATCAACATATACCTCGATGGTATCATCTACCAGCGGAGTTACGAAGACACTGGCAAAACTGGTCATTCGCTTGCCCTGGGCATTGAAAGGAGAAACACGCACAAGTCGGTGCACACCGTTCTCGCTCTTCAGATAGCCATAAGCGTACTCGCCGCCCTCGATGGTCATGGTCACGCTCTTGATACCAGCCTCATCACCTTCCTGCATATCGGTGATGGTTACCTTGTAGCCATGAGCCTCAGCCCAGCGCATATACATACGCATCAGCATCTGTGCCCAGTCCTGGCTTTCTGTACCACCGGCACCGGAATTAATCTTGAGCACGCAGTCCATCGGGTCTTCCTTCTGGCGAAGCATGTTCTTCAACTCCAGGTCTTCTATGGCTTTTATCGCCTTGGCATAATCGGCATCCACCTCTTCCTCGGTCACCATTTCGTCTTTATAGAAATCGAAGGCAAGCTGCAGTTCATCGGCATAAAGACGTACAGTCTTATAACCGTCGAGCCATTTCTGGATGCCTTTCACTTTCTTCATCTGCTCCTGAGCATACTTCGGGTCTTCCCAAAAGTCAGGAGCCTGGGTGCGGAGCTGCTCCTCTTCGAATTCTACTTTCTTCTGGTCTATATTGAGATAGTGATGCAGAGCGTCAGCTCTGTCCATCACATCCTTCAACTGGTCAGCTGTAATCATTAACTCTTAACTATTAACTTTAAACTTTAAACTTTATGATTACTCCTCATACATCTTGTCAATCTCCGCCTTGTAGTTCTTGTTGATGATAGGGCGGCGAATCTTCAAGGTATTGGTCAACTCACCCGACTCCATAGAGAAGTGGTGAGCCAGGAGGGTAATGCGCTTAATCTGCTCATAATAAGCCAGATGCTGCTGGAGAATCTGGATACGGTCCATCAGCATCTTCTGCACCTTCTCGTTAGCACACAAATCTTCACGGCAGGTGAAGGCGATATGATGCTCACGTGCCCAGTCCTCCACGAGACGGAACTCTGGAACGACGAGGGCTGATACGAACTTGCGCTGGTCGGCAATCACAGCCACCTGATCGATAAACTTATCTACCAGGAGCAACGATTCTACCTGCTGCGGAGCGATATACTTACCGTTGGATGTCTTGAACAGGTCCTTGATACGCTCGGTGAGATAAAGCTCGCCATCCTTCATGTAGCCGGCATCACCGGTATGGAAGAATCCATCCTTGTCGAATGCCTTCGCATTGGTGGTATCACGATGATAATATCCCGGAGTGATGGTAGGCCCCTTGAGGAGCACCTCATTATCCTCACCTATCTTTACCTGAATGCAGGAGATAGGGCGACCCACCGAACCCAGACTGCGTTTCTTGTCGAGATGATCGCAAGATACGGTGGCAAGACTCTCGGTCAAACCATAACCCACCACCATATTGATACCGATGGCATGTACAAATGCCTCTACTTCCGGACTTACATAAGCACCCGCTGTAGGGAAGATATTAGGTTTATCCAAGCCCAACTGCTTGCGAACCATGCTCAAAATGGTCTTGTTGATAATCTGATATTCCAACTCCAATGTCAGAGGAGGGCGCTTGCAGTTTGCCAGATATTCTATATTCCGCTTCTTTCCTACTGCCAAGGCATGGTAGAAGAGTTTCTTCTTAAGAGGACCTGCATCATCCATCTTTGCCTTTACGGCGATATACACCTTCTCCCAGAAACGTGGCACACTACACATACAGGTAGGATGCATCTCTCTCATACTCTCCTGAATTTCATGAGGATAAGTATTGATGATGAGTTCGGCGCCTTCGCTCAAGCAGAGATATGCCCATCCACGCTCAAAGATATGGGTGAATGGAAGGAAATTAATGGCACGGTCCTTTTCGGTAACAGGAATGCACTCATTGTTTGCCTTCAAAGCAGCATAATACTGGCTATAGGTAAGCATCACGCCCTTGCTATCTCCGGTTGTTCCACTGGTATAGAGGATATTAGCCAAATCATCCATACTTGCCTGCTTGTAGAGTTCCTCTACCTCTGTCTGACGAGGAAGATTCTCTCCCAGCTTCAGGAAGTCCTTGAAATAGAGGGCTGCAGGATCGTGTGTACTGATGCGCACGCTGGAATCAAAGATGATGATACGTTCCAGAGATGGACAGAGGGCAAAGATACGGTGAGCCTTGTCATACTGCTCCTGTTCGCCAACAAAGAGGAAGCGAATCTGCGCATCATTAATCATATATTGAATCTGCTGCTCGCTGCTGTTGGCATAGAAAGGCACAGAGGTAACCCTGATACCATACGCACCGAAGTCGGTGTACAGATAATGCACACAGTTCTGCGAGAAGACAGCGATTTTGTCAAGAGGTTTAGCTCCAAGATTCAGGAGGGCATTGCTCACTTGTTTCACTCTTAAGGAAAAGAGGTTGAATGAAACCGATTGCCACTGGTCGCTGCCAAACTTTCTGAAAGTTAAAGCAGTTTTCTCTCCCCATTTCTTGGCGAGATCATGTACCAGTACCGAAAGATGACTATTAATCTGCATAAGCTTATATTTATATTCTGATGCAAAGATAATAGAATTTGTCAAGAACACAAAATAAAAAGATATTTTTTCCACTTTATCTGCTCTTTTTTTCGTATCTTTGCCCTCGAAATCAAAAAATAGAGAGATTATGATGACACAAGAAGAATATGTAAGCGATGCCGTGGATTTGCTGAAAAAGCTTATCGCCACCCCATCTGTAAGCAGAAACGAGAAGGATGCTGCCGACATCATGGAGCAGACCATCCGCAAATATGGTTTCGAACCTCATCGTGAGGCGAACAACATCTGGATGATCGACCCTCATTACGATGAGAGCCGACCTACCCTGCTGCTCAACGCTCACATCGATACCGTGAAGCCTGTGGCTTCATGGACACGCAACCCGTTTTCACCGGATGTAGAAGAGGGTGTACTTTACGGCTTGGGCAGCAACGATTGCGGCGGTGGACTCTGTTCGCTCCTCCAGATATTCAGAATGCTGACCGCAAAGCCTCAGCAGTATAATCTCATCTATCTGGCATCTGCCGAAGAAGAGGTTTCGGGAAAGGATGGCATTACCCGTGCCCTGCCTTTGCTTCCGCATATCGACCTTGCCATCGTAGGTGAGCCTACCGGCATGAACCCGGCTGTTGCCGAAAAGGGACTGATGGTGCTGGATGTGATTGCTCACGGAAAGAGCGGTCATGCTGCCCGCAACGAGGGAGTAAACGCTATCTACGAGGCATTGGATGATATGCGATGGATTCGTGACTATAAGTTTGAGAAGGTAAGCGAGTTCCTGGGACCAACAAAGATGACGCTTACCGTAGTGAATGCCGGAACCCAGCACAATGTGATTCCGGATAAGTGTACGATGCTTGTGGATATCCGCACCAACGAGTTCTATGACAACGAGGAGGTTTACAAGTTTATCTGCCAGCACCTGAAGAGCGAGGTGAAGGCCCACAGTTTCCGTCTGAAGTCATCCCGCATCGACCCGGCGCATCCTCTTATCAGGAAATGTGTAGCCATGGGCATGAAGCCATTCGGCAGTCCAACGTTGAGCGACCAGGCTCTGATGCACTTCCCTTCGTTCAAACTGGGTCCTGGCGAGTCTTCCCGCTCCCATTCAGCCGATGAATTTATCAAAATAAGCGAGATTTCGGATGCTGTAGCTAAATACCGGGAACTCTTGGATGGAGCCAGCATCTGAAAGAGACATTCGTTCTGATTATTATATAGAATACAATAAAAAACGAAGCGTGGTTATGCCTAGGCATAACCACGCTTTCTGTTTTCCATCATCTTTTATCTTGTTACTTACTTTCGCTGGCAAAGATAAGACTTCTTTTTAGAATACCGAATAAGGAATATAGGAAAAATGATATAAAAAAGAGGCAATCGTTTGCACACTTTGCAAACGACAGTTCCCCAGTTTTTCGTATTGAATCATATCATGTTCTAGCCAAGTATTTTTAAAGCTTTTGCCCTTACAGGGCGACAAGTTTGTGTCCGTAATTACCCAGGGCGATGCCCTGGGCTAGGAGCTTCTGCCCTTTCAGGGCGTGTGGGGACATGATGGTGTTCTGATGCCTGGGGCGTGTGGAGCTTACATGCGAAACTTGAATTACTTATAATTAACAGGTTTGGTACACATTGCACCTCACGGTGAAACGACAAGGGTCTATATGCCACGATGAAAAGGTGGCGTATAGACCCTAGATTATATGGAGATATTCGTAATCTACATCTCCGCTTTCAGCAGCTTTATCTCCTCTGCCGAAGGAAAGAGAAGAAGCAGAACGCAGGCTAAACGCAAGCAGCACGCCCTGAAAGGGCAGAAGCTCCTAGCCCAGGGCATCGCCCTGGGTATAATGGCAATCAGCAAGGCGCCCTGTAAGGGCAAAAGCTTTCAAATACCTGGGCAATATACAAAGCTTTTTCCCTTACAACACCAATCTTCCTTAATCTCGGAACACGAATTTTTCATTATATTCCACATTATATAATTCCAAGAATGCTCTATATTCCTCTGCAAACGAATGCTTGGTGTGATGCTCTTTCTGATTATCAATATATTGCAATGTTTTGTCCACAACGGATTGACTGATGGAATATGCGGCATAACCACCCTGCCATGCGAAAAAATGATAATAACCCGGATCAAGGTCCTTTATCCATCTACTGCTGTTTCGCTTGATTTCCTCAACAATTTCGGAAATCGTGACATCTTTTGATAATATGAACAATACATGAACATGATCGCCTATGCCACCAGCCTTTATCTCGGTACATCCCGCTGTCTTTACAAGTTTGCCGATATAACTATGGAGTCGTTCCAAATCATTTTCACGGATTTGGGGGCTCGTTGATTTGATGTGGAAAATCAAATGGATGTAAATCTTTGATAAGGATTGCGCCATAATTTTAAAGCTTTTGCCCTTACAGGGCGTTGGTTTGTATATCATAATACCCAGGGCGTTGCCCTGGGCTAGGAGCTTCTGCCCTTTCAGGGCGTGTGGGGCGAAACTTGCAGGGCGTGCTGCTTCCAGGGGCTTCTGCCCTTTATCTTTCCCTTCGGCCGGTGACCGTTGGTTCAGGGCGTGCTGCAACTATTCATACATTATCGGCTCATTCATACATTATCTGCTCAGCCAAGCCTCCGGATTGAGTTTGGCAGTCTCCTTGCGAAGCTGGAACTGGAGGATGTTATCAGAGCCAACACTACCCAAAGCCTGACGGGTACTTACCTTCTGACCTTTATGAACGCTGACCGATTTCAGATTACAGTAAACAGAGATGTAGGCACCATGACGGATCAGCACGTTCCACATGCCACCATAACCGAAGACGGCACTCACCTCACCATCGTAGATGCTGCGAGCCACACAACCCGGCTTGCCCTGGATATTGATACCCTTATTGTCGAGCGTTACACCCTTCAAACCTTCTACATGATACTGACCGAAATGACTCACCACACGGTAACTGCCGCTGATAGGCATCGGCAATCTACCACGGTTAGCCTCGAATCCACCGCTCAGCATGCGGTCTACCGAACTCAAGGTAGAAGCCTCCTGTGCTTCCTTCCTGGCAGCGGCAATCTCACGGGTACTGCGTTCCGCATCCATCTTCGCCTTCAACTCGGCAGCCCGTCTTTCAGCCTCCGCCTTTCTTGCAGCCTGTTCGGCAGCAGCCTCACGGGCAGCCTGTTCTGCGGCGGCACGCTTGGCAGCCTCGGCAGCAGCACGCGCCCTAGCCTGCGCTTTTGCCTTCGCCTGAGCAGCAGCCTGGGCAGCAGCCTCCTCCTGAGCCTTTCTTGCAGCCTCGGCAGCCAGTCTTGCTTCTTCGGCAGCCTTTCTGCGGGCAGCTTCGGCAGCAGCCTCACGCGCCTTGGCTTCGGCTATACGACGGGCATTCTCCCTGGCAGCAGCCTCGGCAGCAGCTTTCTTGCGAGCCAGTTCCTCGGCACGCTTCTTGGCGGCAGCAGCGGCAGCAGCCTTTCGCTTAGCCTCGGCAGCAGCACGGGCTCTCGCCTTGGCTACTTCCCGAGCAATCAGACGGTCAATCTGTGCGTTGATTGCCGCATCTTTCTGACGCTGGTCGGCAATCACAGCCTGAATGGTCTTCTGCTGTTTCTGCAGTCCCTGCACCATTTCCTGCTGCTGGATCTGCTTACCTTCCAATGCCGTCTTCTCCTGCTTACCCTTATATAATAAGGTGTTCTTATGTCCCTTTACATGCTGCAACTGCCGGTGCTTCTCGTTCACCTGCTTCTGCTTAGCCTTTACAGCCTCGCCCTGCACCTTCTGATAGGAAGAATACTGGCGGATGAAGGAAAGGCGGCGATACATCTGTGTCAGATTCTTGGCACTGAAGATGAACATCAGCTTGTCCTGAACCGTATGATGACGGCTCATATAGCGCATGGAACGGATATACTTGTTCTTACGGTCCTGCAACTGTTGCTGAAGCGTTTTCAACTGTGCCTGCAGAATGCCGATATTGCCGTCAATATGATGGATATCCTTCTGGATACCGTCAATCTTCTTCTGGCGCTGGTCTATTTCTCCGTTCAGCGCCATCAGGTCTTCAAGACGTTTCTTCACATCCGCCTTATTTCTCTGCAAAGCCTGCTCCTGTTCTCTGATCTTCTTCCGGATAGAAGCGCGCTGGCCCTGCAAACCCCGGATAGAGGCATTGCTATAGGTTGCCGCCTTGCGTTCTGCTCTGGTTGACGCAGCTGATTTGGATGTTTTTCTGGACACATGCCTTCTGCTGTTCTTCTTTCTGGCAGGAGTAGCAGCCTTCTTTTTCGCAGTTACGGCAGTCTTCCTCACCGGCTTCTTCTGGGCAGTATGGTTCTGCGCAAAAGGTGCGAGCGAGAAGGTGATTGCCATGATGAATAATAAGATTCGCTTCATTTCTTATATAAAAAACCCATGTTCTATAATTTCAAACTCTTGATGAGTATTTACATACTCAATATCTTGCTGAGCACATCAGTTGGAGAAATCTGCTTGTATTTGCCCGAAATCTCGGTCTGAGTGCTCCATTTGCTGTCGGTCTTCACCTGATTCAATTCCAGATTAATCTTAGCCTCCTGCTTTTTCCTGGTAGCAGTAGTGGTCATCGACAGATTCAGGGAGGCAGGGAACATCTTGACGCCTACACTCTTGAAGTTGTCGTAGTCGACGTGGAGATTGGAGGTGCCGTTCTGCGCACTCTTATAGACAACATCTGCTGCTGTGATACGGCCGGTAGTGCGGTTGGCTGTCCAGGCATAGGTCATATTGCCGTTCCTGAAACTAACCGGCACAGCATCTCCTGCCACATCCAGTCTGGCATCAAACTTCTTCAGGTCGGATTCCTTCACAGTCCTTTCGCCTGGCAGGAGCAGCTGGTTCCAGAAGAGAGCCTGCAGAGAATAGAAGGAGATGCCCTGCTTCTTGAGGAAGTCTACCTGGGTATAATCTGCCTTGATATATTCCTTGTGCAGACGGTCGATGATCAGTACATGGTCGGGAGTAAACTCCAGACGGCCCACCTCTGTACCCAAGATAGGAATAAAGAGCTGGATGCGGATGATTTCATCCTTACGCATGCTCAGTTTGCCCGGCACAGTAATGTCCTTATCACCAGCCTGGAGCGTAAACGACATGTTGCCTACAATATTCCTGGTATACACCTGATTGTCTGAAACCTTCTGTACGAAAGCCAACTTCCTGAGCGTCTCACTCTGACGAGAGCCAGAACCCTTGGTGGCATTCTCTTTCTGATGACTGGCTGATGTGGAGCCAGAGCCCTGTACATTCTTGCTGGTTCCGCAAGAACCGAGGAGCAGGATGCTGCAGGCTGCGGCAAGCAGCATCATCTTATTCTTCTTCATTGTATATTTCATCTTTCTTGATTTTTCTACTTTCCGTTTATTTCTTCTTACCTTTTCTAACTGACTTCTTCGTAGCGGCAGGTTTCTGCTTGGACGCATTACGCTTCTTCAGTTCTTCTTCGGTAATATATTGTCTGTTCTTAATCTTCCATGCCAGCACCTCAGTCTGGTTCTCGCCGGTATAGGCTTTCTTCCAGAAATCTACGGATTCATCGGCCATACCATTCATATAATAGATATCGCCGGCATGTTCCAGAACCGTACTGTTATCTGCGGTGGAATCGCGGTTTTTGAGTGCCTGATCTATATAGGTCTTGGCATCAGCATAGCGTTCTTCCATAAAGAGAATCCAGGCATAGGTATCCAGATAAGTACCGTTGTTCGGCTCTGCCTTGATGGTCTTGTAGCTCATCGACTCAGCCTTATGCAGGTCAACGCCCTTCTCGCTCAGATAGTAGGCATAGTTGTTCAGCGCCATCACGTTATCATCTTTCCATTGCAGGCAGGAGTCGTAAGCCGCAAAGGCTTCCTGCTCTTCACCTTTCTTATGAAGGATATCGCCGGTTACGGCATAGAGGTCAGAAACCAGGTTAGCCGGCGACTGTGCATTCACCTGCGCCAATCCAAGACGGAACTCACGGAGCGCCTCGTCTTCCTTATCTTTCTGATAATACGCCATTCCACCGAAGTAATAGAACACCATTTCTTCGGGATTATACTCCTGAGCCGCCTTACATTGCTGGGAAACCAGGTCATATTTCTTCTCGTTCCAGAGCATCTGTACGAGTTGCATTCTGGCATTCACGTTATCCGGAGCTATGGTAAGCACCTTTTCGAAGGCACGGCAAACAGAGTCGGCCGGCATCTTCTTCAAACTCATATAAGCAGCTCTCATCTCTGCCACTTCGGCTGACGGATGAGCCACGTTGAGCGCCTTGTCAAACAGCGCAATCACCTTGGTAGAATCGCCCCCTTCGCTCTCGTTCTTCTGAATGAAAGAGCGGTACATCATCACCTTGGTTTCCAGATCCGATTTCGGACTCATCAATATCTTATCGAGCATCTGCCCGGCAAGCTGCTCCTGATGGGTGGCATTATAATAGTCGTAAAGCGACATCTGGGCATAGGAATTGTCAGGCTCTTCCTTCAGCACATCGGTAAAGCACTTGTAAGCTTCCTTCTGGCGGTCGTGCTGTACGAGCCAGTTGCCCAGCATTGTCTTGTACTGCATATCCAGCGGATGCTGGTCTACCAGCGACTTCAGTTCCTGATAGGCAGCCTTCTTGTCGTTCATCAGTTCATAAACTCTCATTTTAGAGAGGGTGAACTGTTCGCTTTCACCTTCTTCCACCTCAAGACGCGAAATGGTTTTGAGTACTGATTTATAATCCTTGTTCTGGGAATAAAGCTGAACCAGGATGCGGAGGGCATCGGTATTATCGTGGTTTTTGGCATACAGATTCTCATAGGCATCGATGGCAAGATCGTATTTCTGGCTACCTATATAATATCTGCCCAACTGCTCTGCATAGGTCTGGTTTTCCGGATTCAGTTCTATTGCCTTCTGCATATAGGCAAGTGCCAGGGAATCCTGCTTGAGCTGAGAATAGAAAAGCGACTCATAGAAATAGGTTTCAGCCGCCTTCGGGTCAATCTTCCTAGCATGCTCAAAGAGGTCGAAAGCTGCCGAATAATTGCCGGCAGCCTGCTGGCGCGCTCCCTCCAGGAAGAAATAGTTGTAGCGCTGGCGGTCGTTCGGAGAGAGATGATCCTCCTGAACCGCCGGCTTCTGAACCGGCTGCACCTTCTTCTTACGGGCAAGCGACGGCATGGCTACCGAACCCAGCAAGACCAGCCCCATTGCCCAACTGATATTTCTAAGATTCATCTTCACGATTCTAATCCTTTCTATTCTATCTTTAATAATCTGTTATTTTACACCCGTATGACCGTATCCGCCGGCTCCACGTTCGGTTTCATCGAGCTCATTAACCTCGATGAAATCGCATTGTTCGTGCTTAGCCAGCACCATCTGGGCTATACGTTCGCCATCGTTGATAACGAAATCCTCTGTAGAGAAATTGATGAGCAGAACCATGATTTCACCGCGATAATCGGCATCGATGGTTCCCGGCGTATTCAATACGGTAATGCCATGCTTCAAAGCCAAACCGCTGCGAGGACGGATCTGCGCTTCATAACCTGCAGGCAAAGCCATATAAAGACCGGTTGGCACCAGTCGTCGCTCCATAGGATGAAGCACGATTGCCTCATCGATGTTTGCACGCAAATCCATGCCGGCACTCTGAGGTGTGGCAAACGCAGGTAGAGGCTGATGCCCCTTGTTGATAATCTGTACTTTTATCATGACTTCTTCTTTTTTATCTGTGTCTGAGTTTAATAATCTGCAAAAATAAGCAATTTTGATGGAATAAATGAATTTTTGAGGATAAAAACATGTAATTTATCATATTTTATTTTGATTTGTGCTTACTTTAGTGTATTTTTGCGCTACAGAATCAAGTAATACAATAATATGGAATGGAAACAACTGATATCCAACAAGCGTTTCGGACAGGAGCATAAGCATGCCGAGCGCCATGATGATCGCTCTGAATTCAAGCGCGATTACGACCGTCTTATCTTTTCATCGGCATTCCGCCGCCTGCAGAACAAGACGCAGGTTTTCCCTTTGCCGGGCAGCATCTTCGTTCACAACCGCCTCACCCACAGTCTGGAGGTGGCGAGTGTGGGCATGTCGATAGGTAACGACATTTCCCGGCGTGTCATCCAAAAGCGGCCTGAACTGAAGGATACGCTCGTTGAGGAGATAGGTACCATAGTAAGTGCAGCCTGTCTGGCACATGATTTGGGCAATCCGCCTTTCGGTCATTCCGGCGAGAAAGCCATCCAGACTTTCTTCTCTGAAGGACCGGGTCAGAAAATAAAATCAATGGTTTCATCGGAGTTTTGGGATGATATTACGCATTTCGAAGGCAACGCAAATGCCTTCAGAATCCTGACCCACCGGTTCAAGGGGCGCCGTCAGGGAGGCTTCGTGATGACCTATTCCATGCTTGCTTCCATCGTGAAATACCCGTTTGCAAGCTGTCTTGCCGGCAACCACGGCAAATTCGGTTTCTTTGCTTCAGAAGCGGAATCTTACAGGAAAATTGCCGATGAATTGGGCATTTTTTGCAAATCTGCACCGGGTGAGCCTCTCAAATACGCCCGCCATCCACTTGTATATATGGTAGAAGCAGCCGACGATATCTGCTACGAAATCATGGACATCGAAGACTCCCATAAGCTCAAGATTCTTTCCTTTGCCGAGACCGAGCACTTGCTGCTGAGTTTCTTCGATGAAGATATCCAGCAGAAGATACGCCAGCGCATCATCGACGAAGAACTGACTGACGAAAACGAGAAAGTGGTTTACATGAGAGCCAGCGTCATCGGCAAACTGGAGAACGAATGTGTGGCAGCCTTCCTGGCGCACGAGGAGGAAATCCTTGCCGGAACTTTCGAGGGCAGTCTCATCGACCATATTTCCGAGCGCCAGAAAAAGGCATACAAGGAATGTGAGAAGATCTCCTACTCTAAGATTTACCAAAGCAAGCCGGTGCTCGACATAGAACTGTCGGGCTATAAAATCATGGCAACTCTGATGGAGGTTTTCATCGAGGCAGCCGTCAACCCATCGCGTTTCTACTCCAAGCAGCTCTTACGCCGGGTAAGCAGCCAGTATGATATAGAGAACGAGAATCTGGAGGAGCGCATCATGGCTGTAATTGATTATATCAGCGGCATGACCGACATCTATGCGCTCGACATCTATCAGAAGATCAACGGAATCAGTCTGCCTATTGTATAAGAGAAGCGCCCTCTTTTTAGCTTACTGAACTTTCGCAAGTCCGCTAGGCGGTAGGAAGATACACAGGTTACGGTTTCATGGCATGAAATATTTTGTTTCATACCACGAAACTGTTTGGTTCAAGCGGAGAAACACTTTGTTTCATCCTGTGAAACAAACCGAAACGTCTCAATCCAACTTCCACCCCATCGGCAAGAAGTTTTGCTTTACTCGTAAACGAATCCAGCATCTTCTGCATAATGTTCACCAGAAAAACGTGATAGATAACCCCAAATCGTGAGGGATAGCGTGATGGATTGCGTAAACATTTCGTCAATCTACCACGCTTAACAAAAGAGATAACAACCTCATTATCAAATAATTAAAGTTTCAAAAAAGGGGAAATGTGAGGGATGTGAGGGATAAAACAAATCTTAAACTAAAAAAATAGCACGGACAATTTGAATTTGTCCGTGTTATTTTTTTCTTCTTACTGAAGTTTCGCATGTGGTTCAAGTACGAGCTGAAGGCCCAAAAGCTCCTAGCCCAGGGCATCGCCCTGGGTATGATGGCAATCTGCAAGACGCCCTGTAAGGGCAAAAGCTTTATGTTTTGCCTGGAGTTTTAAAGCTTTTGCCCTTACAGGGCGTGTGGGGCTTACTTGCGAAACTTGAGCTTCTTATTTTAAAAACACCCCGTATAACGGCATGTTGGTGATATTAGCCTGCTGACGATAAGGCAACATAGAATAACGGATGGCTGAAATATCCGGATGCTCCATCAGATAATGATGAAGGGAAGTAGCCTTGACGCTTGTCCCCCCTTTTACCTCAATAGGCAATAAGACACCATCACGCTGAATCAGGAAATCCATTTCCATACGAGAGGTATCGGAACTGTAATAATAGATATGCTGCAATCCGGATGCAAGCAACTGCTGCAACACATATTGTTCCGTAAAAGCTCCTTTATATTCAGTAAATACCGCATCGCCCAAAAGAACCTCCTTGGCAGGCGTATCAGCCATCGCGCCCATCAAACCGCAATCGCATAAATAGAGCTTAAACGCTGATAAATCTTCATAAAACTTCAGAGGCAACTCCGGCTTCGATACCTTTGTTATCTTATACACCAGTCCAGCATCCACCAGCCACTGGATGGCAAGTTCAAATTCCTTGGCCCTACCGCCCTTCTTCAATACACCATAGACAAACTTTTTGTTCTCCTTCGACAACTGCCCCAGAATGGATTGCCAAACCATATCAATTCGGGGCACTTCCTGTGATGGAGCATGCTTGGAGAAATCACTGGCATAGTTGGAAAGAATCTCGTTCTGCAGGCTGCGCACCTGATTGAGCAACTTATTTTCAGCAAAAGCCTTTACCACTTCGGGCATGCCACCTACATAATAATATTGTCGCAGCAAATCCTTCAGTTTTTCGTGAAAAGCATTCATCAGTTCATAATCATGGCTGTGCATCAGCTTCAGCAACTGCTCCTCGCCCATCGCCATGAGGAATTCCTCGAAATCCATCGGAAAGAGACGCAAAGTCTGCACCTTGCCTACAGGAAACGAGACTCCTGCATGTAAAGCGACTCCCAGCAGAGAACCAGCTGCTACAATATGATATTCCGGGGCATCTTCACAGAAATATTTCAAAGCCTCTAAAGCCTGCGGGAATGCCTGCACTTCATCCAGAAAAATAAGAGTTTTGCCTGGAATAATATCTACCCCAGTCAAAGCACTTAAGCCCTGAATGATTCTGGCGACATCAAAATCACCCGAATAGATAGCTTGCAGGTTTACATTCCTATCGCAACTTACGTAAGCCAGACTATCAAATTCCTGCCTACCAAATTCCTTAAGGACATAAGTCTTTCCACATTGTCGTACACCATTAAGAATCAATGGCTTGTGGTGCTCCTGACTCTTCCATTCCAGAAGCTTTTCATATACCTTTCTCTTCATATCTTTACACTTTTAGACACATGAAAATGCCAGAACGATACACTTTTCGACACATGAAACCATGCTATCATTACACTTTCTGACACATAAAACCTGCGCAAAGATACACTTTTCGACACATAAAACCAAAATTCCGCTGCCTTTTCCGAGATTCATTAAGACTATTTAACCCAAGTT
>ULNE01024811.1_pt1 | contig 85699 bp, 73 predicted proteins | sample 1951831 | NCBI WGS metagenome assembly ULNE01 (sample SAMEA4835568, study PRJEB28245) | human gut metagenome | biome: gut microbiome; material: fecal sample | place: Denmark | collected 2008 | reverse complement strand
GTAATAGAAAATTTATGTTTTTTATAAAAAATCCATTTAGTAACAAGCTACTAAATGGACTAATAAAATTATTCCGATATAAATCTTTTTAAGAACTCTTTCGTTCTTTCTTCTTTTGGATGGACAAATATATCGTCAGAAGAGCCTTTTTCAAGAATAACACCATTATCAATAAACACGACTAAATCAGAAATATCTTTAGCAAATTTCATTTCGTGTGTGACAATAACCATTGTCATTCCTTCATTAGATAATTCTTTCATAACATCTAAAACTTCTCCAACCATTTCAGGATCTAAAGCTGATGTAGGTTCATCAAATAACAATACTTCTGGATTCATACATAAAGCTCTTGCAATAGCTACTCTTTGTTTTTGACCACCACTTAATGAAGTTACTTTAGCTTTGCTAAAATTATCCATACCTACCTTACAGAGGTATTTATGTGCGATTTCTTCAGCTTCTTTCTTTGTTCTGTGTAAAACTTTAACTTGAGCTAATATACAGTTATCTAAAACGTTTTTATTATTAAACAAATTAAACGATTGGAAAACCATTCCAATTTTAGTTCTTATTTTATCAATGTTTGTGTTTTTATCCATTAAAGGAACACCATTAAAATTTATTTCTCCTGATGTTGGAACTTCTAATAAATTCAAACATCTTAGCAAGGTTGATTTACCTGATCCAGATGAACCAATTATAGTTACAACTTGGCCTTTTTCAATATTTAAATTTATCCCTTTTAATACGTCAAAGTTATCAAAAGTTTTGTGAACGTCTTTAATTTCAATTAAGCTCATATTATTTTTTATCTCCATAATCTGCAAAATCGATATTTGGATCATTTGCAAAAGCGCTAGGTGTCGTAACGCTTGTTGGATTAGATATTCTTCCAACAACGTTCATCTTTTTCTCTATCAATCGTAATAGTCTTGTTAAAGTAATTGTCATTATTAAATACAATATACAAACTATAAAATAAACTGGGAATTGGGTGTACCATTTGTTAACTATCAAGTTAGCGTTATAGAACAAATCAGTAACCATAATTACACTTAAAACCGAAGTATCTTTAATGTTAACAACTAACTCGTTACCTATAGCTGGGATAACATTTTTTATTGCTTGAGGCAAGATAACGTTAAACATTGTTTGCCCGTAATTCATTCCAAGACTTCTACTGCCTTCAATTTGACCTTGATCTATAGAATTTAAACCAGATCTAATTATTTCAGCCATATATGCAGCTGTGTTTAATGACACGATAATAAAGCCAGCTAGCAAAGTAGGTATACTGACTTCAAATATATATGCGACACCATAGAAAATACAAATAGCTTGAACCATCATTGGTGTTCCTCTAAAAAATTCAATGTAACAATAAGCAAACCCGCTAGCAAATTTCTTTAAGAAACAAACAAACTTATTTTCGTTTCTTGGATGATCTAATTTTCTAAGTAAAGCAAGGCCAATTCCCAAAACAAATCCAAAAATAGTACCAACAACTGAAACTATAAAAGTTACACCCATTCCTCTAAGAAACGACATGTAATAATATTTTAAGAAAAACCATACTTGGGGAAAGAATCCAGATGGTAAAGTTGTTGGAATACTATTAGCTAATAAAACATTAACTAACATATTATCTAGTTGTAATTTGAGTCATCATTGCTTCTCTTTCGCTTTGCGAAATCTTTCCTAAAGAAGCATTAAGCTTTTCTAAATATGAACTTTCGGCTTTTTTACTTACTCCAATGTTAACTGAAACAACAAAATCATCGTTACCTTCTAAAACAGTATATCTATAGCCCTTATGTAACGATATAAAATCGTTAGCAACTGGTGTCTCACAAACAACAGCATCAACAGTACCAGCGGTAAGAGCAATAAAAGCTTCTGGATAAGTATTTGAGTGTGTACAAGCAACTATTCCAGCATAACTTTCACTTTTAGAATCGCCTAAATCATCAATCAAATCAGCTTGAACAGTACCAACTTGAGCCATAAACTTCATACCAGCAAAATCTTCAATTTTTGTATAATTTCTAATTTCTTCAGTATCTTTTGTAACAATGACTAATTGTGAAGAATAATAAGCATCAGTAAAATCAATACTATTTCTTCTTTGTGGAGTTGCTGTCATACCTGCAATAACTGCATCAATTGTCTTAGATTGTAAAGATGGAATAAGACCATCCCATTCACAACGGACAACTTCTAATCTTACACCTAAATCTTCACAAAGTTTTTTAGCAATTAAAATATCGTAACCAGCAGCATATTCACCATTTGTACCTTTAATAGGTGCGTTATATTCAGTACTTGCGTACTCAGTATAATTAAATGGATTATACGCACACTCTAGTCCGATTGTTAATACTCCGTCTGCTAATGGATCGTATTCTCCTGATGAACACGAAGTGTTTAATAAACATCCGCCAATTACAAGTGCGGAAAGTCCTAAAGTTAAAATTGTTTTTTTCATATTCTACCTCCCAACAATTTTTTCAAATTACATGTCAGGTAGAAAAAAGCAATGGCGTGAAAACACCATTGCTTGCATAATTACGTAATAAAGCACACGCTTTCTTACTTATTTACACTCAATAGCTCTCCACTTTTTCAAGTGACAGTTAATTTCATATTTTGAAATTACCCAAGGTTTGAATACACCTATTCAACCTTTCGGCTTTATCTCCTTTCATAGACTTCTAAGCTTGTCAACTCCATCTACTACTAATATCAAAAGCGCCTCTACACAGTGACATATCTAATTTGTACGAATGAGATTAAACCACATTTAATCTATAATGTAAATAAAAATTTAAAAATAATGCATTTTATTTATATAAAACAGCTTACATTTTATTATTTGTCGTAATAAGGAGCTGATTCATAATAATACTTTAATGATTCGCCTTCTCCTTCAGTTGTATTGGCTAAATTTGTTTGACCTTTATCAGTTCCATATTCGACATTATACATCTTATAAATTTCCAAGTTTTTAATTTCATATGAACTTTTAACATAGCCTCTTTCGTTTAATCCGTCAATTTTAGCTTTATATGTATTGTAATCAAAATAGTCTAAGAATGATGTGAAATCATTTTTACTTTCTGAATTAAGTATATAATCAGCTTTTGATGTTCCACCTAAAATTTCAACAACGCTAGTTGAACTTTTATTTGTTAAAGCTTCAAATTTGAAGAACACGTTATCATATGTTATATAGCAATCGTTAACATATTCAACTAAAGTGTCACTTCCTAAAGAAAGGCCTTTTAAGTTAGGTGCTTTTTTATTAGAACTTGTTAATACATATGGATTATCTAAAGTAGATTCAGCTATTCCTCTATATTCTTCTTCATTAATAGAAAAATATGGTGTTAAATTGTAATTAACAAACATGCTATTTTTCATTTCGTTAAAAGTTTTACCAATGTGGCTGTCATTTAATTTTGACGTGTAGAAATAATCGCTTGGAATAGCATAGTATGAATCAATACTAACAAAATTGAAATGAACAATACTTACTTTAACAGCGATAGATGTTTGTCCAAAAACAACATCTTTCTTTTCCTTAGTATCATAATAAACGTATTCACTTAAATTAAGTGCATCAGAATTATATTCTGTAAATGTAGTAGCATTACTAAGCAAATGATTTACTGACATACCATCAAAATACTTTGTGCCTTCATAAACATCACGTTTGTATGAGAAAGTTTTATATTTGTTTGAATATCCAGAAATGTCTTGCACTCTTCAACATTTGCACTTGTGTGTCTCATTCATATAGTAATGATTTTCAACCCCTGTTCTTTCATTACAATTTGGATCTGTGCACTCAAAATAGTGTACTTTATCATCATACTTATACACTGTATCAAAAGTGTGTTCGTGTGTTGATGGTTTAGGTGTTCCACATGACCCCAATAAAATTGTGGAACATACCATTAAAAAAATTCCTTTTTTCATTTAAAAATACCCCTTTGGATATATTATATCAAAAAAGAAATACAATAACATATTTAAAAAAATGTAATTCAATCATCACATATAAACAACAAGACGACATATAATTTTATCAAATAAAAAGTTGAGAAATAAAATTACGTTTTAAATCTCAACTTTTATAAAATTACTACATTACAATAAAGTAATCACCCGAAATAATTTTTGGGCCTTCATAAGAAGAAACAGAAATAGTCTCTTTTGAAAGTTTTAAGGAAGATAAAAATTCATCTAGTTTTCCACTAATAGAAATTCCTGATATTGGAGTCTTTGTTTTTCCATCAAAGTAATATCCTAAACGAACTTCACCACCAATGTAGTTTTGAGCTATATTTATTTGTATTCCCGACATAGAAGCACATTCTAAATATGGTTCACTTCTTATCTCTTCTTCCTTTAATGAGCCAGGTTCAAGCTTGATAAATGGAAGATTACCAGTTTTAGGCAAATTGAGATAAGTAGCGTATTGAACGTTACCATAGTAATTTTTAATAACTCCATCTTCAACAATTTGAATTGGATTAAACGATGAACCATAATAGTCAAAAGTCTTTAATGTTACACCATTTTGTTTATTAGTTAAAGTAACATTTAATTTATCGGCATTAGAGTCCTTTTGAAGATCGTCATTCAACTTATAGACATTTGATTGAGAATAAATTGTTCCATAGTTTACTTGCCCAGCAATATCCCAAAGTATCGATTCAATTTCTTGTGCTCTAAATATAACTTTACAGGATATATTTTTTTCTGGGTGTTTAGCGTAGAAACGTGATTTAACATCTTCTAAAGATGCATCTATCTCAGAAGTTAATTCATCAAAATCAATGCTATTAAAAGAATATGATTTATACAATTCAACCGAATCATTTCCTATAGTATATGTAGGAATAGATTCAATAAAAATGTTTGATCTTGTTTCTTCTTTATCAGTTCCATTTGAATTAACAAGGTGAACAAAAGTATTTTTAATAAATATTTCTAAAGCGTTGATAGTTGCTTTTTCATCTTCTCTTTTCTTAAAAAAACAGTCGTAAACTCTCTTGGCTAACTCTTCCTTGCTAAAACTATCTAAATTACTATTAATAACATTTTTAGAATGCTCGTTTTCAGTAAGTGTATAAGGAGAACATAAGGCTTTAGCACATAAAACAAGTGCTTTATCAATTTCTTGTCTAATGTCATCTTCACTCATGTAAGATTGAACGACAAAGGTACTTGTACCGATTTTATCATCGAAATTTTGAATTATCAAAACTTTGTAATCTGTACTTGTTGTAGTTCTTATTGTCTCTGCATTCTTATGAACAAAATATATTTCATAAGAATTAGTAGTAGTTTCAGTAATTTGATATTGAGAGATATCTTTATATTGCTTTAATATATTTTCAATTCTAGTAATCATCCTAATTTTACCCTCGCTTTAATTGCTGGTCCACCATCGCTGACACGGACCCATTCTTTATATCCTTTCCCACAGAAACCAGCGCCGCTAATTTCAAAGTCATCAGATATCATACTTATTGAATTTAAAAGATCTAAAACAAATCCACTCATAACAACAGGTGAAACGTAGTTATCAGTCAATTTGCCATCAACAATTTCAATTCCATACTCGCATGTACATTGTATAGCCCAGTTTTTAGGATCTTCCATACCATTATTAGTATCAAATAGCATATAGCCATGCTTTATGGATTTAATCATATCTTCTAACTTATCGTGGCCTTTTTCAAAATATGTATTAGTCATTCTTGTATAAACTTTATTTAAGTGGCATTGACGACGACCATTACCTGTAGGTTTATAATTTAATTGAGATCCAGAAACCAAATCACACATTCCTCCTACAAGAATTCCATCTTTAATAATTAAAGTATCTTGTGCTAAAACCCCATCATCATCAAAGAAGAAAGAAGCAACATTTTTTTGACCAGCAGCACCATCATGCATATAGACACCTTTAGCTGCAACTCTCTTTCCTACATATTGTTTAGATAAAGCTCTATCTTTTACAAATTGGTCCATTTCAACACCGTGACCAAAAGCCTCATGAACAATTAAGCCAGTGATAGATGAAGAAGTAATTATGTCATAAACTCCTGGAACAATAGGTTTAGCATAAGCCAATTTCTTATTGGTTTTAAGCAAGAAATCAATTTTATCTTCAAGTTTTTTAACGCAGTCAACAATATTAACACCATCAGCAAATACTCTAAATGGAGTAACTTTATTGTTTTCTAGAGAAACACTCATAATAAAACCAACAGTAAAGTGATAATTTTGTTTTAAGCGTCTATTTTCTGAAATAAACATTTTTGACGAATTAACTGTACTAAGTCTTACTATAACGTTAGCAAGGGTTGGATCTTTAGCTAATGTTTTATCTTTTAATTCTTTGGCAAAATTTAAAATATCAGCTGAAGAGTACTTTTCCAAATCACTTTCGTCTTCTTTCTCCATTACTAAAGGTTCATCATCTGGAATATTCGATTCAATTGTAGGTAAACTTTCATTAATCTTACAAGAATCTATGATATCTTTAGCAAAATCTTCAACGCTTTTTTCAATACGGTCAAAAGCGTATTCATAAAAACCGTGACCATTTGTCATTTTAACAACATAGCCATAATCATTATCAATGGCATTTGAACTACTAGCTACATTTTTATTAGCAAAATAATCTGCAGTTTGATGATCACAACCAAGGACGCTGACATATTTATATGTCTTTTTTAATTCTTTAACTAATGAAATTAAATAGTCTTCATTAGTGCTTAGTCTTTTTGAAAAGCTCATTTTTCCTCCTTTTTTGGAAATTCTTTTAACTAAAATAAATAATTTTTAATATTTCTTTAATTTAATATAACCTTTCCTATATTTTAAAATATTTAAAAAGAAAGGTTTCGCCTATATAGATTAGAATTTCTTTGGCATAATTTTAGCATATTAATTTAATAAATGATATTTAAAAGTATTAATAAATCACTTTTAATCAAATGTAAATATAGTAAAAAAGGAATTGCATAAGTTAATGAATAATTCATCGCTTTACAATTCCTTTATTAAATTTATTTAATTATATTGTTCAAAATAGATATTGCTATATTTGTTGAACTACCTATATTGATACAATTTGCGTATAGTTCACTCAAAATGCGTACAACTAAAAAGTTAGAAGAATTTAGTTTCTATAGCTATTCTAATTGTTGCACATCATTTCTTCTTGGTAAATAATGATTTAATTATAGTCCAAAGTTTTTTGAAGAAGTTGTCTGTTTCATGACAAGTGGTTTTTATACCATTACTTATAGTCGTAAACCCTTTTTCTTAATCACAAACCAGAAGATTGCGAATCCGCCAAGCCCTGCGGCCACTACCGAACCGATTATTATTCCAGCAATCTGTCTGTCAGACAATCCTTTCTTTGTTGCAAGAACATTTTCATATACAGCAGTAAGACTTCTATCTCCTGTTACCGTAAAGGTATAACTCTTTTCGGTGCTTACAATTTCACCACTTTCATCCTGCCAGCCTTTGAATATTTTGCCTTCTTTATCTTCTGCTTTTACTGTTACGCTTTCGCCGTCTGCATAGAATTTGCTTTCGCCGTTGATTACCACATTATATGTACCGATTTTGGCAATTCTTAACTCGGTGATTTCCTTGCCATCTTTGTCAAAGTGCCTTCCACAATCCATGCAGTCTTTGTGCCCTTTTGTGCCAAATTCTTCCGTTGTTGCAGGAATTTCGTCTTTCCACGCTCCAAAAGTATGCGGAGCAAAATCAGTATCTATTTCCTTTTCTTGCACCGTAAATGCAGTATTCACAAAGGTAGCGGTATATTTCATTTTGCCTTTTTCTTTGCAGGTTGCCTTTGTGATTACCGTTCCTGTTGCAGTCACCATTTCGCTTTCGATATGAGTGCTGTCGTGCTTGCAAACTCTTTCCGCTTTGCAAATGTTGTCACTCATCCAAGTGTATTTAACTTCGCCCCAGTTGTGACCGAGTTTCTCACCATATGTAAAGCCACAAACCGAACAAACCGCTTTGGTTGTGCAAGTTGCCGTTCCGCCAGAACAATTTTCTGTTTCGGTATGACTACTATCTTTTGTACAAGTGCGGGTATGTGTTCCGTCACCGTTGCTTACCCAATCACCCCAATCGTGAATATGGGTGCCTATTTTTTTTGTATAATAGTATGTCACCGTTTGGTCACTTCCGCTTACAATTTGATTTAGACCTTCAACTCTGCTAAGTGCATAACCATAAAGTGATGGAGCAGCCGTCCAATTAATATAGCTTCCCACTGCAAGAGGTATTACGGCTTTATTTGCATTAGGCATTGGGCTTCCATCCTCGAATTTATATTCAATATTAACATTTGCATATGGTTGTGTTTCGGTGTTGTCGTGAGCAAGCACATTTCCGTTTTCGTCAGTCACTTCAAAGGCAACGGTGTCGCCGTTATTTAGCACTGCGTCCGATGGAATTTGGTAAATCAACTCACAATTTTCCAATCCCGAATTCAAATTACTACCATTATATTCCAAAGCGCCCTTTGGCCAAAACTTACTCTTCTCGCTCCATACAGGAATAGTAAAAGTCTGTGTTGCTTCTAGACGTTGACTGTTAGTCGTAGTTGCAATGCTTCCATCAGCATGCTTTATCCACAATTTCATAGTAACTTGGCGTTCTGTAGTGTCTGAAAGATTTTGCACGATGGTGCGGAGTTGAATTTTCTCACCCACCATACCCGTGTTGAATTTGTTTTTGTTCCAACCGCTAAGCAAAATTTCATCACGATAATTTGTAAAATTAATATATCCATTGTAATTAGTTTCCGCAAAGTCTGATGGGTTAGTATACCTATCTGTATATTTCTTAACTTCTGGGTCGGCGACATAGAGGTTTTTGCCATCTATGAGTTGCGACATTCTTTTGTACCCTTGCAACTTGCATACTTCACAGAACTGATAATTGGTATCACGCATAAGGCATTCCCAACTTGAATTGTAAGCAGTGTAAAAAGGATATGTATTGCATGTAAAAGTTTTTCTAAATCCTAGTAATTTTTTCCACTTTACTTGTTCAGGATTGTGATTATATGCCACATTTAGCGAAGTGTAGTCAGTTGATTCTGCGGCTACAGTCATATATTCATCGCCAAGTTCTAGCAACCCGTGACCAAGTTCATGTGCAAAAGACTTTACTGCGCGATTGTTATCAGCTGGGGTTATAAAATAATGGATACCACGTTTATAATTTCTATGTGAACCACCAAAATCTTGAGATGTATTGACTAGCAAAGCAAATTGATTGATATATTTGTGCACATAATAAAATGGCGAGTACATCTTATCGTCGTCCCAAATAAACGTATCAGGATCAGTTTTATTAGGAATATGAGCATCGTGAATTTGCTCAATGAATGCAGGTCCTATACAACGTTCGAAGATATGGTTTTTCCAACTACTTTTATTTACAGAAATCATCGGTCCAACCTTTTTATCTATAACTACATCAAAAAATGTACTACCACTATTGTTAAAGCTCGACTCTGATGCCGTACAAAGCGCATACACATTGAAGCGGTCGGCATAACTACGATATGGCTCGTACTGAATTGCTCCTTCCCATACTTTTTTTGCATCATTGATAAACTTTTGTTGCTGACTCTTGGTGTAACCCTCGCCACAAATAAGAATTACCATATTCTCGGTGTCACTTCTTGTCTTTTGAATAGTATAGACAGGAATAGTCGGTGTGGAATATTTGCCATCGCTTGAATAGTATGGGCCAAGTGCAAGTCTAAGTTGTTGGTCAAGGCTTACGTCCCACTCTTGATTTGGGTCTTCTTCTGGCTCGGCTATGATATAGTCGCCCTCGATTTTATCAGGCGCAGAGCCAACATAAGGATTACTTGCACTGCCATTGCCAGAGGTTGTTACATAATAGTCTGAGTCTAGATAAAACGCAGGTCTTACTCCAATAGCATTCGTTGGGTAATCTTTTCCAACTAATCCATTGCTGCCAACATAGCGCATTAGGTGGTTGCAACTAGAAAGAGGTGTCCTAAGCCAATAAGGCCAAGCAACTCCTTCTTTTCTGCCTATATAATAATTATCGAAATTTTCCCACACTTTATTGACTTGTTGGACATCTAGCAGAAAAACCTTTTCGGTTGAGTTTTCGCCATATGCACTGTTAAAGTTACTGGATACGTTTTCAATGTTCTCATTAAATTCTAAATCAGAGTGGCCATCACCATCATGAAATCCATGATTGTATTCAGGGTGTGATACCAAAGAGCGCTGGGTCACGTTCTTCATTAAGGCGATCTCGGCTTTGGAAAAATCATTCAAAAAACCGGCTTTTTGGTCATACGCATTTTCATTTAAATAACCGGCCCTTGGCGGGTTACCACACAACCACGTCACTTCACCTGCTACTGCTGTAGAATTGAGCCAAGAGCGCATATTGCTGTCTTTCCAATAGTTAGAGCCGTGGTTATCACGATTATTGTTGCGACTGTGCGACTTAGAATGGTTGTTGTCGTTGGTCTTAGCGTCGTAAGGAAGCGTATCAATTATGTTATCGGCAAGCATAAGCGCACCTTTCTCATCGATACTTACGCACCTCCATATTACCTCATTGCCGTTGTACTTACCAAGGCTGATATAATTCCCTAATTCTACTTGCGTTGTCGCTTTTGTTTCTTTTTCTGTCTTGACGCCTTGAGCGTTCACGGCAGTTTTATAATTTGTATTATCGGCGTTTGTATGGATTGTAATTGCCTTGCCACCAAAAATAGCAGGAATAAACATCATAACAATTGTTAAAGCAATACTTGTTTTTTTTAAATGTTTTTTCATTATGTTGCATCTCCTTTATGCCTATGTTTTGCATTTTTTATAGGTTATTTGGAGTTAATAACTCCGTAAATTTATATAATAAATTATCTTGCTCTAAGTTTTCCATAAATTGCTCAAAAAGTCAACTTTGTCACACCTATTGTGTGATTATACCATTATTTGTTTCCACCTAATTGCTTATGGTACATATTGTTCATACTGAATGAAAATCATTATGAACAATTTGAACAGCAGCTACGTTGAATCAATAATCAAAAAAGCTCTGGTTGAAAGTGTAACCATCAGGCAAAACTCGGAATCAGTAGGCAATACATGGGAAAAGCCAAAAAGGCTGGTCGACAAAAATGGAAGTTTGAGCCTAAACACCATTGAAGATGTTCTTTCAACAAAAAACAGAAATAATATGTGAAAACAAATAACCAACTAATAACATAATCGTTCAATAGTAAGCGTATAAAATTTTAAAAATGCACAAATAGAAATTAAAAAAAATAAAGAAAATGTGTATCAAAGTTCGAACGTTCAAACCAACGGTAGGAATTGAACCTATGGAAAAAATAAAAAAAATTTGACACATTTTACTGTATCAAACTAATGCATTCTTAATGGATATGATGACCAATATTGATACTTTGCATACCCTAAGTAATGAAACTTTGCATACCCCTATCTAAAAAGTGCATACCCTTAGAGCGAATTTGCATACCCTAAATTTCTACTTGAGATTCTATTAATAAAACTGAAGTGCTATAGATTATTTTTTTAAACGAAAAAAGCCTGTCAGATATTACTCCAACAGGCACATTTTTTATTCAGTTTTATTTTTATCTTCTTCACCAGCATTTGCTACATCAGCTAAACCTTCACCAAAGAAAAAATATCTCTTAGCGTTAATACTAAGAGATATTATTCTTAATTAGCATATTTTATATATTTTTTTATAATTATCTGTAAAGTACTACAAATTTAGGATTAGATAAATCCTTTTCTCTAATGAAGCAATCTACATAATCACCAATTTCGTAAAAAGCAAAATAATCAATAAAACGTCTTGATACAAATCTGATTCGGACTACTCTATTATCAAAGTTTTTTGATTCAATAGTACCATACATTATACTTCCTATGGATCTTTCTGTAATTTTAACAGTTATAATTTCTCCATCAGCGTTTTTAAAAGGCAAGAACCAGTATAAATATATGGCTATAGAAGTTAGAAAAACAATAGCACTTATTACATCAAGTATTATAAAAATTATAATTCCTTCATTGAAATTTTCTTTGTTATTAACGTTTGATAAATCAATTGTTTTTAAGTACAATGTTATTCCTAGTAAAACAATAAAAATACTTAATTGCATAACTAAATATATTATCATCCTATGATAACCATACATCTTTTTAATGTTAAACTTTTCCATAATTAAACTCCATATTTATAATCAATATCACCTATAACCATACGACCACGATTGTTTGAATTTTGGACAAGATTAGTCCTTATAATAAATCTTACTTTCGTAGCCCCTGATGGATGATCATCTTTATGTCCATTATCAGTATACTCATTAGTTGATGCATATAAATTATAGATGACATCATTTTCTTCAAGCAAAATTTCTTCATCGAATTCAGCTTCATTTCTTTCTTGTGGAATATAATTATCAACATAAGACATGCTTGCTAATTCATCTTTCTGATTATTATTTGCTAATTTTAACAACCGTTTGTTAGCAATTCCATTTTCTTGTGAATAATTACTATATTCACTAACAGATGACAATGTATTAGAAGATAAAACACTTACTCCTAATATTGTTAACATTACTAACTTTTTTATTGATTTTTTCATATAATCTCCAATCACTCATTGTTGTTAGTATTAACTAACTAAAGTATATTGTATAAATTTTACTATGTCAATAATGAAAATGAAAAAAAGCCTGTCAGATATTACTCCAACAGGCATAAATTTTATTATTCAGTTTTATTTTTATCTTCTTCACCAGCATTTGCTACATCAGCTAAACCTTCACCAAAAATACCAATTACACCATGTGATTCTTTATGCTGTTCTGTTAGTCTTTTTGATTGATTCTTTTTCATGTTTATTCCTCCACTTTTATGTTGTACTTTTCAAAATAAGATGCTAAATTTCTTCTCAACTTTATAGTTGGCGTATATTTTCCAGATTCCCATCTATTTACAGTGCCAAAAGAAACACCTAAAAGCTCAGCAAATTCTGTTTGTGAAAGAATTAGTTTGTTTCTTAATTTCTTTATTGCTTCAGGATAGGTCATAAAAACGTCCTCCAACTTTGAATTTGTGCTAAAATTATAACACTTTTTTATCACTTTTACAATAATCGTTCAATAGTTATGGTAAACGTTCAATAGTTCCTGTAATCGTTCATTTGTTAGGATAATCGTTCAATCGTTGATGCATAAAACTGCACAAATCCACAAATAGAAATTAAAAAAATAAAGAAAATGTGTATCAAAGTTCGAATGTTCGAACCAACGGTAGGAATTGAACCCACGAAAAAAATAAAAAAAATTTGACACATTTTACTGTATCAAACTAATGCATTCTTAATGGCGGGGGATGAAAGAATCGAACTCTCAACAACGGTTTTGGAGACCGCTGTTATACCATTTAACTAATCCCCCGAATTCGCATCTCTTTATTTAGAGAGAGCGAGCAACACGACTAACTAAAGACATATCAACTTTACCTTGATAGTTTTCTTTAAAGTGTTGCATAACAGATTTCATTGATTTATCTTCTAAACTATCAATGATTTTACGAACCTCATCTTCATCCATCATTTTTGGCATAAAGACTTGTAAAGCATCGATTTGAATTTGTGTTGATTCTGCACGTTCAGCGTTACCGCCTTTAACATACATTTCTTTTTCTTCAGCTAATTCTTTTAATGTTTTTTGAATTAAACTTACAACATCAGCATCAGTGACTTCTTTACCAGATTCGCGATTGGAAACTTCAAGCAACATATACTTATTGATTAAAACAGAATAAGCAGCTCTTTTGGCTGTTTCCTTGTTCTTGAGAGCAAGCATATTTGCCTTTTTGATTTCATTAATCAACATAGTATCATCTCCGTTCCGTACGCTATAATAACAAATTAGCATTGATAAATCAAGAAAAAGCTTATATAACGACTATCAATAATTTTATATTTTACTTTTTCTTTTTGCCATATGTTTCAATAATTCCATTAATAACTGTATCTAATGGATATGAAGACATATGAACTGGGATATTTAATCTCTTTTCAAAAAATTCTCTAGTGCCTGATAATAACGAACCTCCACCAGCTAAAACTAAGCCGTTATGTACAATATCAGCAGATAGTTCAGGTGGAGTAATTTCTAGTGTATCGATTATTACTTCTGCAATTTGATTAAGTAATGGAACTAAAATTTGTTTAATTTCAGATGTTGAAATAATAACTGAATGTGGAAGGGATGAAACTATATCTCTACCATTTACATCAATCAATTTATTATCTGAATCTTGCTCAACAGATCCAATTTTCATCTTAATATATTCGGCTGTTTTTTCACCGATAATTAAATGTTGCTTGTTTCTCATATATCTAACTATTGCTTCATCTAATATATCGCCACAAACAGAACATGACTTTGTAACAACTACTTCGCCCAAAGAAACAACGGCAATATCTGTTGTTCCACCACCTATATCGACAATCATATTTCCTCTTGGAGAATAAATATCGATACCACTACCTATTGCTGCCATCTTAGCTTCACTTTCGATAATTATTTCTTTGGCATCAAGTCTTTTTGCTACTTCTGTTAAGGCATTTCTTTCAACTTGAGTAATATCGCTAGGAGTAGCTAAAATAATAGTCGAACCTTTTAAAACTTTACTCATTTTCAAATTTGCAAAAGCTTGCTTTATAAAATCAACTGTGTCATCTAAATTTGCAACTACACCGCGCTTTAAAGGTTTGGTGATTTTGATATTATAAGGTGATCTTCCTAACATCTTACTAGCTAAATAACCTATATCTTGAACTTTTTTAGTTTCTATATTTCTAGATAAAACTGTAGGCTCATTAAAAACTGCTGTTTCGCCTTTATCGAGCCAAATCAATGTATTTGCTGTGCCAAGATCAATTCCAATAATATGTTTTGTCATAAGAAGCGCCTCACTTTATTTATTTTATCATGTCTAAACAACTTTTAATAGATGTTAGAATTATCGTTTTAAAAAAGGACTATTGAATTTACCAATAATCCTTATAAATTTAACTAAATTTCGTTTTGATGATGTGCTTCGTATTTCTTTCTTAAAGAAGTTTCAAGAATCTTTTTTCTCATTCTAAGAGATTTAGGAGTTATTTCAACTAATTCATCGCTATTAATATAATCTAAGCAATCTTCAAGTGACATTCTTCTTGGAGCCTTTAAGACAACTGTATTATCTTTGTTAGAAGAACGTTGGTTGGTTAAGTTCTTTGTCTTAGTAACATTGACTGCTAAATCTGAATCATATTTATTTTCACCAACGATCATACCTTCATATACTTCAACGCCTGGTTCAATAAACATTGTTCCACGTTCTTCGGTATATTTAATAGCATAACCTGTTGCCATACCTGTTTCTGTTGAAACAAGAACGCCTGTAGTACGTGCACCGATATTTGCATTAATGACTGGTCTAAATTCTTTAAATGTGTGGTTAATAATTCCGTATCCACTTGTCATAATCATAAATTGAGTCATAAATGATAACAATCCACGTGATGGGATAACATAGATTATTCTTGTTTGGCCATTTTCACTTTCCATGTTGATTAATTCAGCTGATCTCTTTCCAACTAAATCCATGACGTTACCAACGAAAGCATCTGGAACATCAATTTGTAAATCTTCAAATGGTTCACACTTGACGCCATCGATTTCTTTAATAATAACTTCTGGTCTTGAAACTTGAAGTTCAAATCCTTCACGTCTCATGTTTTCGATTAAAACAGAAAGGTGTAGTTCACCACGACCAGTAACAACATAACTTTCAGTATTTGGAACTGCAACATATTTTAAAGAAACATCTCTTTGTGTTTCTCTAAATAATCTGTCTTCAATTTTCTTTGCTGTCAATATTTTTCCTTCACGTCCTGCAAAAGGTGAATGGTTAGCAGCAAAAGTCATTTGGAGTGTAGGTTCATCAATTCTTAATAATGGTAATGTATCAAGATGGGCTGGATCACAAACTGTCTCACCGACATTAATATCTGGTAAGCCAGCAATAGCACAAATATCTCCTGCTTCGACGTGATCAACTTCAATTCTTTGAAGACCTAAAAAGCCGTATAACTTTTGAATTTTAAATTGTTTAACTGATCCATCAATTCTTATACATGAAACAGTATCGTTAAGTTTAATTGTTCCACGATCAACTCTACCAATACCTATTTTACCAACATAATCATTATAGTCTAATAATGATGGTTGGAATTGGAAAGGTCCTTCAACATCAGTACTTGGAGCTGGAATTTCAGAAATGATTGTGTCTAAAATTGGTTCCATTCCTGGCTTTTGATCAGCTGGATCTGGAGAATAAGACGATGTTCCCTTTAATGCAGATGCATAGACTACTTTATAATCTAATAAATCTCCATCAGCACCGAGTTCAATAAACAAATCTAAAACTTCATTTAATGTCTTACCAATATCTGCATTTGGTCTATCAATTTTATTAACTACAACAATTGGTTGGAGATGAGCTTCAAGAGCTTTCTTTAAAACAAATCTTGTTTGTGGCATGGTTCCTTCAAAAGCGTCAACAACTAAGATAACACCATCAACCATGTTCATAATTCTTTCAACTTCGCCACCAAAGTCAGCGTGTCCTGGAGTATCAAGAATATTAATTCTATAATCCTTATAATTAATTGCAGTTGTTTTAGCTAAGATTGTAATACCACGTTCCTTTTCAATATCATTAGAATCCATGACTCTTGTACCGACTTGTTCGTTGTCTCTAAAGGTTCCTGAACATCTTAAAAGTTGATCGACAAGTGTTGTTTTACCATGGTCGACGTGAGCTATAATTGCAACATTTCTAACATTTTTCATAAATAACACGCTCCTTAAATCGATTTGTTATTATATACCTTATATTGATTTTCTTCTACTATATTTTGCACAAATAACGCTTACAAAATAAAATTTTATTAAATTTATATTATCAGTCTTTCAAAAAGCATAACTTTTTTCAACTTTTTTTGATTTTTTTCAAATTTTGATTGCAAATAGCTTTGGCTATTGTTATAATCTTTATCGCATTGGGGCTGTAGCTCACCTGGGAGAGCGCCTGCTTTGCACGCAGGAGGTAGCGAGTTCGATCCTCGTCAGCTCCACCATTTGCAAATTATAGTTTGGCAGTTTGCCAAACTTTTTTTATACTCATAAGACAATTATCAATCCTATAAATGCAGCTAAAATTACAAAAGGGACAACAATAATTCCATATGTTACAAAACTTATAAATTCAAATTTCACTTCATATTTTTTTAGTAGTGATATCCACATTATCCCTGCTAAAGCTCCTATTGGTGTTAAATATGCTCCAACATTTGATCCAACTATCGTAGAATATATCGCTATTTCTCTATATTGATTAACATTACTTAAAATCGACGAGAATAAAACTGACATTGGAATGTTATTTATAAAATTATCAGCAAGAGTCGAGGCGATAAGATAAGTCAACGAAGTAGTTTCTTTTGAATATGATAAATTAGATAAAAAGTTTGCAAATTCAATAGTAATACCACTATATTCTAACGAAAGTACTATAATGAACATAGATAGTACAAATGGTATTAATGAATATGGCAGTCTTTTATAAACGTTAAATAATATTTTATCTTTTCTATATATAACCTCATAAACAAATAAAACTAATGTTAATGAACAAGCGCTTATAAAGCAAATTATCCACATTTGTATATTAATATAATTTGAAATAACCAATAAAACTGTTGTAATAATTAAACTAATCAAGTTAATTATAACTAGCGCATTATGTTTGATTTCATAAGTATTAATATTTATTGCTTGCATTGGATTTTTTAACTCTTTGTAAAATAAAGCCAATAAAATTAAAAGCGATATTATTCCAGAAAATAAAGTTGGCAAAATCATTATTTTTAAATAATAAATAAAAGATATATCAAAAAATTGTGATAAATATATGTTTGTAGGATTACCTATAGATAATAGCATTGAGTATGTATTTGCATTGACGAATTCCATTATTAAAAATGGAATTGGATTAATCTTAGCATTTTTAGCAAAATAACAAATAAATGGCGTAAAAGTTAAAATAACTATATCGTTTGATGTGAAAATAGTTAAAACACTTATTAAAAAATATAGCGTAAAAAATAATGAAAATTGATTATTTTTACACTTTTTTATAGCTTTAGAAGCAAGCATCTTGAAAAAGCCAAGCTCATCAAGAGATATTGATAAAATCGATATAGACATAAAAAGAATTAATATTTTTATTGGATTAACATTAGAATCCGAAGTAAACGCTTTTATAATCTCATTAACCGGAACTTTCTTAAAAGCGATTAATATCAAAGCACCTATTAATGGTGCAATAAAAAATATATCAATCTTGTGTCCTTTTATATTTATACTTGGCTTAAAAAGAATAGTTAGAATTAACAAAATAACAACCAAAATAAATACACAAATAGTTAATATCATACTTTTTTACTTTTTCATAATGATTATACAACTAATTGTTTATTTTAAGTACATAATTTATTTAAAACAATTTTAAATATTGTATAATTTAGTGACGATGATATTAATTTAGCTATTATCGTTAATAGATTTGGCAGGTATTTATATGTTAAAGACCAATGTTTTAAGAATATTAGACAAAGAAAATATCAAATATAATTCACGCGAATACGATGACGAAATTACTGATGCAGTTGAAGTTGCAAAAGCTGTTAATAAAAATCCTGAAGAAGTTTTTAAAACACTTGTAACAGAAGCAAACAATCACGAACATTATGTTTTTGTTATTCCTTCTTTGATGACACTCGATCTAAAAAAAGCGGCTAAGGCTGCAGGAGTAAAATCAATATCATTAATTCACCAAAAAGAACTATTACCATTAACTGGATATATTCATGGTGGATGTTCACCTATAGGAATGAAAAAATTATTTCCTACTTTTATTGATGAAACTGCAATTCTTTATGATACTATTGTTTTTAGTGCTGGAAAAAGAGGACTTCAAGTAGAGTTGCCAGTTCAAGAACTATGCACACTTATAGGCGCAAAATTAGCTGATATAAGTAGTGAAACAAAATAATTCTTTTCCTTTAGGAAAAGCTTTGCGATTATTACGTGCGATTTCTATGCATACTATGATATACTAAATAGATGTGTGGAGGTTCACATGGGAAGAGATAAACACGAGCCTAAAGACTCAAAACAAAAATTTCAAATTTCAGATGATGCTGAAAAAACATTAATTGGATTGATGTTAGTAATAATATCGTTAATTGGATTATTAAACCGCGGATTTGTCGGCGAGTTTTTAACATACATTTTTGTATATGTTTTTGGTGCATTCTATTTTATATTTTTCTTTTTCTTAATTTTCTTTGGAATATATTTAGTCATAAAGAAAAAAGGATTATCACTTAAAGTTAATTTGAACTTTTTAGGCGTCACTTTGCTTTTTGTTTCAGCATTAATCACAGCCTGTATACAAGAAGATTCTTTAACAATTAGAAACACTTTTTCCATCTATCAATCGAGAATCGGCTCGATAAGCTCTGGAATATTTAACATAGAGTCACTATCTAACGTCGGTGTTACTGGTGGTGGATTTGTTGGCTATTTTTTGACAGGATTACTAAATAGTGCTGTCACTTCATTAGGAACAAAAATTATTGTTGCTTGCTTCATTGTTGCAGGAGCATTCATTTTGTTAAAAAAACCTTTAACATTTGCTCTTAAAGGAATTAAAAAATCGGTTACTGCTCGCAAAGAAAAAAAGAAGCAACAAAAAGAGCTTCAACAATTAGCTGCTCAAACTTCTGAAGAAAGTGCATCTGATAGAACAATAACTATACCTAATGTTCAAAAAGAAGAAATTGATGTTCCTCAAAGTGAGCCTAGAAAACCAGCACCAACTAACAATTCTCCTTTCTCTATTAAAACAGCATCTAGACCAAGTGCTCCTACTTTCCAAAACGCATATAAGCCTGAACAAACACAAGTTGAAGAAAGAACTATTCAACCAATTATAGAAGAACCAGTCTCTAAGCCTATCGAAAAACAAGATTATTTAATTGATGAAAAAGAGCTTCAAGGTGATGCACCTGTTATAAATAATAGTGAAGCTAATAATCACCATTCAAACCCATTCTTAAATATATTTTCAAAGCCAAAAGAAAAAGCTGAAGAAAATAATATTAAGGAAGAAGAAATATCTAAACCAGTAGTTAATAATGCAAAAGAAGAAATGGAACTTGATGATGATTCAGAAGACTTAAAAGATGGCTTAACAATAGAAAGAAGCGATAGAAAAATCGTTTCACCTTTAGATAAAAGTTATAATATGTCTCAACAACAAACTTCTTTTAATCAAAATCAAAACTTATTCGTTACCAAAAATGTTAATACCGAACCTAAAAAAGTCGTACAACCTTCAGTACAAAGAAAATATATCTTACCTTCAATTACACTCTTAAGTGATCACAAAGAATATGGCAAATTTGAACAAAACCAAAGAGCAGCTCAAGATAGAGTCGGCATGATTAACTCTGTATTCGACAACTTTAAAGTTAAAGCTTCTGTCGTCAGTTATATTATTGGTCCATCAGTTACAAGATTTAACGTTAAAACAGAACCTGGTGTTAGAGTTTCAACATTAGCAGGATTAGTTAATGAAATCCAAGTTGGGTTACAAGGCGATAAATCAGTCCGTATCGAAACTGTCGTTCAAGGACAAGACACTTCTGGTATCGAAGTAGGAAACCCTGTTCCAATGACTGTTCCATTTAAAAAATGTTTCGATGCACTTAGTGGAGAAGATAAACTTGTAATTCCATTAGGTGAAGGTATCAATGGAAATATTATCAAAGTAGCACTTTCTGATTTCCCTCATGTTTTAATTGCTGGTTCAACTGGTTCTGGTAAATCAGTATTTGTCCACTCATTAATAATGTCATTAATAATGCGTAATTACCCTAATGAGTTAAAACTTATCATGGTTGATCCTAAAAAAGTCGAATTTACAAAGTATCAAAATTTACCTCACCTTTACTGTCCAATTATCACTGAACCAGATATTGCAACAGCTGCTTTATATAAACTTGTTAGTGAAATGGAAAGACGTTATACAGTTTTATCTAGAAATGAAGTTGTTAACGTTAAAGAATATAGAAAATTAATGGCTAGCAAACCAGACTTAGAGGAAATGCCTAACATCGTTATGATTATTGATGAATTTGCTGATTTAATATCCAATAACGCCAAAGAAATTGAACCTCTTATTCAAAGAATTGCTCAAAAGGCCCGTGCTGCTGGTATCTTTATGGTAATTGCTACACAAAGACCTTCTGTAAATGTTATCACCGGTGATATCAAAGCAAATATTCCAGGTAGAATTGCTCTTTCAGTATCATCAGCTATCGACTCAAGAACTATTCTTGATGAAACAGGTGCCGAAACACTTTTAGGTAAAGGTGACTTATTAGCTAGAATTCCTGGGCTCAAGTTCTTAACAAGAGTTCAATCAGCCTATGTTGATAATGAAGAAATATCTAGAGTAGTTAAATACCTAAAAGAGCAAGATAAACCTAATTTCAATCCTGACTTTCTTAACCTTGAACTTAGAGAAGATCAAAATGGCAACCTTTCACCAGCAAATGACAAATCAATTTTAGGTGGTAAAAAAGGTTCAGATGATGAATATTATGAGACAATTAGACAATATGTTTTAGACTCACAAACCGCTTCTACTTCATCAATTATGAGACATTTCGGTTTAGGATATGGCCGTGCCGCTTCGATTCTTGATAGTTTAGAAGAGGAAGGTATAGTCAAAACCATTGGTAATGGTAGAAAAGTGGTTATTAAAAAAACAGATGATGCTGATTCAGATTTTTAAAGGTGATATAAATGAATAATATTAATCTTATAGAAAAAAAGAATTATCGTATCGATTATTTAACCGTTACTTACATAGTTGAAAGTACAAGAATTGCTGAAGTTTTATTAACTTTAGATTTTATCTTAAAGTCTAATAAAAAATATCCAACTCCAAAAGAAAATTTATTAGCTTCTTATGAAAACTACGTAATAAATAACGGTGCATCTATTTTAAAACTAACAGATGATGGCCAAACATATGTTACTTTTTCAACTGACTATTTGTCAAAAAAGTACAGTCCATCACTAAATGGACTAACAAAAAGTGCTCTAAAATTACTAAACGCTCAAATTTATAGTGGACTCAATGAATCTTTAGAAAACTTTACTCAATTTAAAACTGCTCTTATCAAAAAAATAAGTGATTCCAATAAAAGAGCAAGTACAATTGTAAGTAAAAAACTAAAGGAGAATTTTTACCCAGACTTGTTCACAATAGATGACGAATGTACTATTGAGCAAATAGATAAAATAACTTTAGAAGATATAAAAAAGACTTATAAAAAAATCAATTCTTCTAAAAGATACGTTTTTGGAGTTTCCGCAAACATTAAGTCCTCAAAAAAATATTTAAAGAAATATTTCAAACCAAATACAGAATTAGAACCGCTGAATTTTTACAAAGACTTTAATGAAATAAAAGTTTCGGATTTAGTTGAAGAAAGCGAAAAATATATAAATTCAACATTAGGAATAACGTATATTTCAAATAGTTTAAATTCAATTAAAGATCAATTTATAAAACAAATAGCTTTATTTATTCTATCCAACTCTTCTTCATCAATTCTCTTCACTGAAGCAAGAGAAAAAAGAGGACTTTGTTATAGCATATACTCAACTGCACTAAGTAATACAAATATCGTAAATATTTTTGTAGATATAAATAAAAAAGATTATACTGAGACTTTAAAGCTAGTTGATAAACTTGTTAGCACAAGTTCAAATGCAGTTAGCGAAGCGCTATTTAACGCTGCAGTTAACGATACTATATCAAATCTTATTGATATACAAAGCACACCGATAGATTTAGTTTCTTTCACAAGAAAGTTAAGGCTATACAATTATCAAAACTCAATCGATGAATTAATCGAAGAAGTTAAAAACATAAAAATAGAAGAAGTAATCAATTTCTTAAAATCACTCAAGAAAAACGGCAGTTATGCCTTATTAGGAACAAAGGAAGTACAACAATCATGAGAAAAATACAATTTGAAAAAGCAAAAACTTCATTATACGAAGAAGTCACAAAGGATGGATTAAAAGTTATCGTTGCCCCAATTGAAGGAGCTCAAAAATCCATCTGTGGCATTTATGTAAATTACGGTGGATTTAAACACGAAAAAACAATCGGAAAAACCAATATACCATATGGTGTAGCTCATTTTATCGAACATCGTTTATTCGATACTCCTAAAGGAAACGCTAGTGTACTTATGGAAGAATTGGGAGCTTATTCAAACGCTTATACTTCACACTCTTTCACTGTTTATTATTTCGAAACTACTAAAGATATTTATAAGCCTTTAGATATTCTTTTAGCTATGACAACAAATATGGGCTTTACCGAAGAAGCTGTTGAAAATGAAAAAGATATCATCATTGCTGAATTATCAGAATATGAAGATGATAGAAACGATGCTATTTTAAGAGAACTAAAACACAATTTGTACTTTGAATCTCCACTTAAACAAGACATTCTTGGAACTAGAACTTCAATAAAAGAAACACACTTATCAACTCTTAAAAAAGTATTCTATAACAATTATAAATTAGATAATTTAACACTCATTTGTGCTGGTAAAGTTAATCCAGAAGAGATTTCTTCGTATTTATCTAAAGTCAAATTTACTCAACATCAAAAGAGTGAACAAGTAACTGAACTTGAATATAAAGAAAATTATTCAGTTCCTGTTAAAGAAAGAAGTGAAGTAGTATTCAACCTAGAAACAACTACAGTTGGTTTAGGTATTAAATTTCCACCTCGTAGAGAACTTTATGAAAAATATGGAGATAAAATGTTTGCCATATATGAAATTCTTCCAAATGTTCTTTTTTCACAAATTAGAAACAATATTGAGAAAATGAAGAAAGATAATTTAATTATTTCAAATCTTGGAGCAAATATTATCGAAGGTGGAGAAGATACAATGCTCTATGCTTTATTCACAACAGATAAGCCAAATGAATTGATAAATGAGTTAAAAGATTATCTTTCAAAACTTCCATCAACGCTTAAATCAGGCGAATTTAGAGCTATTAGAAATAATTATGTCGGATCAATGCTTAGATCCTTCGGAGATGTAAATGATTACTTTGATGAATTAGTTGAAAAATATGCAAACCACATTGCTGCTCCAGCCATGATAGAAAGTGTAAAAATGTTATCGAAACATACAGTTAAAGACTTCTTAAATGATTTAAAGAGTTGGCCAATAACATTTACGACATTTAAAAAAGATTAATATGATTGGAGTAGATATTGTCAAAATTTCGAGGTTTGAAAACAAAAGCGAAAAGTTTATTTCAAGAGTTTATTCAAAACGAGAAATTGAAGAATTAAATTTAAAAAATGGACAAAACAAAAGCGAATATCTTGCTTCAAGATTTGCCAGTAAAGAAGCTTATTTAAAAGCATCTGGCAAAATGACAACAAAGCTTAGTTCAATTGAAACATTAAACGATAGCAACGGTAAACCTCATCTATTTGTCAACAATGAAGAAGTTGGTGAAGTAAGTATTTCACATGATACTTTTGCAATTGCAGTAGTATTATTAAATAAGGAGTAAATATGGCAAAAATAATAAACATTGACGCAGCACTTAAAAGTCTAGATACAATTGAAGTCTCAGTCTATAAGCAATACACAACATTAGAAATTAAAGCTTTTAATTTTTATGATAACGGAAAATTCGTTAAAACTTTAAAATGGATATCTAAATCAGAATCCAAATCGTCTTTCATTTATACACTTAATATAAACTATGAGTTTATTCCTGGTCATTTATATGAATTGTGTGATGATAGAAACGAATTCTTCCCTCTTGATATATCTATTATCGCTCTTTCTTCTGAATTTGAAAAAAAATATAGATTCGATGGTGAAATGGGAGCTATCTATAGCAAAGAATCTACAACTTTTAGAGTTTTCTCTCCATTAGCTAGTGAAGCATTTGTTAAGTTAATTGACAAGAATGAAGTAAGTACACTACACCCAATGGCAAGATTAGAAAATAGTGGTGTTTATGAAGCTATTGTTAAAGGCGACTGCGAAGAATTTAAATATCACTTCGTCGTTAACTTAAATGGTCAATTAGTTGAAGCTACAGATCCATATGCATTTGCTTTAACTTCTAATTCTCGATATGGCTATGTAGTTAATCCTGAAAAGCTTCAACAAATCGATTTACACAAAGAAAGTCTACCACCTTTTAATAAATTAACTGATGCAATAATTTATGAAATTGATGTACGCGATGCAACTTCTTTAACTGGTTTTGAAAACAAAGGAACTTTTAAGGCTTTATCGCAAGAAGGCTTAAAAGATTCAAACGGAAACCCGGTTGGCTTAGATTACATTAAAAGTCTTGAAGTTACTCACGTTCAACTTTTACCTGTATACGACTTTCAAACTATAGATGAAGACCATCCAGCAAAGCAATATAACTGGGGTTATGATCCAAAGTTCTACTTTGCACCTGAAGGTTCTTATTCAACTAACCCAAATGATTGCTATACAAGATTGTTCGAACTTCGCGAATTAGTTGGCTCTTTCCACAAAAACGGCTTAAGAGCAGTTATGGATGTTGTTTTTAATCATACATTTAACCGCATATCAAATTCTCTTGAACAACTTTGCCCAGGTTATTATTTTAGAAAGAATAATGATGGCACATACTCTAACGGATCTGGTTGTGGAAACGATATAGAATCATGCCATTATATGGCTAGAAAGTTAATTATCGACGCTTTAGTCCACTTCGTTAAATGGTATGGATTTGATGGCTTTCGTTTTGATTTAATGGGCATATTAGATAAAGAAACAATAAATAAAGCATACTATACATTAAAAAATATAAACAAAGATATTATTATGTATGGTGAAGGATGGAATATGGCTACCAATTTACCATCAAGCTTAAAGGCAAATTCAAATAACGCTAAAGAAATGCCAACTATCGGTTTCTTTAACGATAGATTTAGAGAGGTTGTCAAAGGCGCTTCTTCTGACAACAATTTAGCTTCAAAGGGGTATTTATCAGGTGATACCAATTATATCGATGGATTCAAGCACTGCATATTAGGTTCTTGTGTCGCCTTAGCTTTCCCACCTATGTTCGATGAACCGACCCAATCAATCAATTACGTTGAGTGTCACGATAATGCAACTATCTTTGACAAACTTTTATTATCAAATGCTGACGAATCAGTTGAAAATAGATTAAAGAGAATCAAAATGATGAATGTCGTTTCGATTTTATCATATGGTATTCCTTTTATTCACGCAGGGCAGGAATTTGGAGCTACCAAGAAATCACATTATAACTCCTATAATTTGATCGATGAAATAAACGGCTTAGATTACAATTTAAGAACAGCTAGAAAAGATATGGTTAAATATCTAGCTGACGCAATCAAGTTACGTAAAAATATGGATATATTCAAACTTGATAAAAAAGAAGATATCGTTAATGCCGTAACTTTTGAAAACTTATCTCATGGAGCTTTATTAATTAAATATGATGACAAAGCTAATAGTAGAATAGTTTATTTCTTTATCAACCCAACAACCGAAACTGTATCATACAAGTTCGATAATTATGCAAAGATAATATTTAATGAAGCAGGTTTGATTAATACAGACTTCTTCTCACAATTAATGATAATTAATGGCTTATCATTAATTGTTGCTCTATCTAATTATTAGAAGGAGTTTATTATGCATTTACGTAAATATGTTAGATACGTATGTGGAATATTACCAAAAGTTTCTGTTACAAGCCACAAAATAAATAAATATGCTCGCCATCCAGAAAAAACTACTGTTGAAAAGAAATACAAAGACATTCATAAGCTACTTAAAAGTACTATGAAAAACTTTAAAATTGAATTTATAGTTGGTGGAGCAGAAAACATACCAGAAAATACAAACGTTCTTTTTGTCTCAAATCACCAATCAATGATGGACGCTGTTTCATTTTTAGGATATTTTGAAAGACCAGTTTCTTTTTTAAGTAAAATTGAAGTTAAAAAATATCCAATAATAGGAAAAATAGTCACTGGTCTTGATGGAGTTTTCATGGATAGATCTAACATGCGTCAAGAAATAAAATCTATCAGACGAGTAACTGAACTGTTAGAGAATAATCCTGAAAGATCTTTTATAATTTTCCCTGAAGGAACAAGAACAAAAGACAAAGATTATAAAATAGGTGAATTTAAAGCAGGCGCCTTAAAACCAGCTTATAGAGCTAATAAGCCAATAATACCTATTGCCATCTATGGGACTTTTAGAATTTTAAATCCTAATGTTCATCTAAAACGTTACCCTGTTCAAATTCAATTTTTAAAGCCACACAACATCGAAGAATTTGATAATATTACAACGACAGAAATGTCAGATATTATTCACGATGAAATAGCAAGAGAAGTTGAACGCATGCATGTACGTGATGAAAAACTTCTAAAAAAATACAAAAAAGGTAAACTTGTTAAGTAAGTAAAATAAGCCATGAAACTAAGTCTCATGGCTTTTTAATTATATAAATTTAATAGAGCGTTTTTATCTACCTTACCAACATTAGTACGTGGTAATTTGTCTAAAACAATTATTTTTTCTGGGACCGAATATTTAATTAATTCTGAGCACAATTCTTTCTTAACTAATTGTGCTAGTTCTACTTTATTTTTTGTTTCACTTTCTAAAAATAATGCGACATATGGATGCTTATCGTTTGAGACAAAAACAGTTGCACAGTCTTTAACATCTTCAAATGTTAAAGCAATTCTATTTATGTCGCTAGGAAAAACATTAATGCCTGCAATTTTAAACATCTCTTTTTTTCTTCTAATAAAAATTAAATATCCATCTTTATCTATTTTACCTATATCCCCTGTTTTTAACCAACTATCATTATTTTCAATTTCAATTACTTCTTTAGTTAATTCAGAGTCGTTTAAGTACTCAAGCATCATAGTGTTAGTACTGATTTCTATATTTCCTTCGAAACCACATTCTAATACTTTTCCTTCGTCATCAACAATTCTAGCTTTAACACCTTCTATCGGTTTACCGACAGTTCCAATTTTATAAGAGTCAAGTTTATTAACGAAGTTAACCGATGCTGTTTCTGTCATGCCATAGCCTTCTAAAAGTCGACATTTAGAATTAGCTTTTTCCATTCTCTCATTAAACTCACCAAACAATTTTAAATCAGCTTTATCTCCACCAATAAAGGCATGGGTTAAATTTTTAAGTTTAGTACCTTTAAAGTCTTTTCTCTCTAATAACTTTCTAGCCATATATGGAATTAAAAGTAAAAATGACAATTCATTTTTATTTATTTTTTTTACTATTTTTTTGGCGTTAAAAGATATCATTAAAGCAGAAGTAGCCCTATTAACTAAAGGAGAATGGACACCCATTGCTAAACCAAATCCATGGAAGATTGGTAAAACTGCCATCATTTTTTTGCCTTCAACTTCTTTTTGAGAAAATCCAAGTATTTTATGACATTGGAAAGCAATATTATTAAAAGCTTTATCGTTTAATACAACAGTTTTACTATTTCCTGTTGTACCACCTGATCTCAAATAAACAGATGGTTTATAATCATCTTTATTTATTTCAAATGATTCTCGTGATAATGGTAATCTATAAATATATTTATCTTTACTTATATTTTTTAATTTTAATTTATATATTAATGGATATAAAGCCGACTTTAATAAATTCAAATCAGATTTGATATTTAGTAAAAGATAATCTTTATCTTTTAAAGAATTTTTATAGTCTAAATATTTAATATCTGGGAAAATAACAAGCTTAGACTCAACGCTTTCCATAGCTTCGTTAAGAACCATAGGAGGAATAAGTGGATGAACAACTAAAACAATAGCTCCAATCTTATTCAGTGCATAAAAAGTATATATGGTTTCAGGAACATTTGGTGAAACTAAGGTTACGACCTGATTTTTCCTAACTCCATATGCATAAAGTTTAGAAGCAAAAATATCTACATTATCTATAAAGGTACTATAACTAATTTTCTTACCTTCAAAAGATAATGCAGTCCCTTTAAAACAATGATTTACCTCTATTGCTTGATAAAGTGTTGGCATATTATCTCCTAAATTTTATAACCCATTGGTAACAAAACCATAGCAAATATTGATATAAATATTACTTGGTGTAATGCATATATCAAAAGTGTATGTCTACCTATAAATGATATTGGTTTAAGCACTTTAAATTCCATATTAGGAATTAAGCTCTGTTTTTTATCTTCAGGATATATCCATTTTCCAAACGAAATACCTGCTACTATAACACCTGACCAAGGAAATATAGGAAACCAATCAGTACTTGATCCAATAGTGCCTAAAATAATTTTACCAAGATTTTTAATATTAAATATTGGGTATGCAAAACTTCCTTTATTACCTATAAACATACCAATTGAAATTATTAATAAACCCACCATGAATGGAACGTAATCTGGAATATATATATTTAACTTTCTACAAATCCATTGAAGGATTCCGTATATAGTTATAGTTAATCCCATACAATGCAATATCCCAAAGCAAATAATCATATCTTCTTTAATTATATAAGAAGCGATTGAAGTAACTAAGGTTATTAGCATGCCAAAAGCAAATATTCTTAGTCCTCTTATAATGTTATTTTTTGAAAAACTTGATGATATTCCACAAATAAGTAAAAACGTCCCGGCAAAAACTGGAACTAAAGAATCTACCAATCTTGAATCCATGATCAAGCTGACTCGATAACAAAACTTTTGCAATCCCAAATTTCCCATAGCATAAAAATTAGAAAATACATAAGGAAGCATAATAAAATCATAGCCTAAATGGTAAAGCACTAAGCCTATTATTGGAAGACCTCTTAAGAAGTCTATTTCCCATATTCTAGATTTTTTATTTTGATTAAAAACTCTTTTCAAATTGTTTAAACCTCAATATTATATTTTACCAAAAAAAATCAATTTTAAATACTATTTATATAGAGTAATTTTTAAATTCAAAAAAGGCTGAAAGCGTAAATCGTGGCTTTCAGCCAAAATGTTACAACATATTAGCTTATTAATAACATGCAATATTTGTTTTTATTCACTAAAAAACTTCAAGAACGAATCTTGAAGTTTTATTTTTTTAAAGTGGTAAGTCCTTCTTTTTAAATCTAATTGCACCTACGACATAGCCAACAGCGCCAATAGCAAGAAGAATAGCTAATTTCCAAATAAATGTGTAAGTACCATCAAGGATAGATACAGAATCAAATAAGCTAATTATTGAGAAATAGTTGAAGTAATTTAAGGCATCTAATCTTACGACTGATGGAATGACTTGTGAACCAAATAAGCCTAACATAGTAGCAACTAAGAAGAACATACTGAAGCCACCACCAATAGCCATACTTCTCTTATTTCTATCAAACCAACATGATGTTAAGAAGTTAATACCTGAAATTGCAAATAATGTTAAGAATGCACCTAAGTTCAAGAGTATTAATTTTCCATATGTTAAGCTTGTATTTGCATGATCAATAAATGCAAAGCAGATACAGCTTGTTATTGTTGTACAAACAATCATTGCAAATAATGATGAGATTAAATAGCAAGCTTGAGTGAATGTAACTTGTTGTCTCTTTGTTGATGTTGATAAAACATAAGCCATAGAGCCAGAATCAACTTGACCAGAAACTAAGTTGTTAGAAGCCATAATAATATAGATGATTGGGAGTAAAAGTCCTGCCATCTTGAAGAAGATTGAACCGACAATTAAACCATATAAGTCCATTCGACCTATTTCTTCGATAGCATCAGAAACATCTTTTGGTAAAGAATCTAATAAACCATCTGTTAAATCGCTCTTTAATTTTGCAATTGTTGAAGCAACTGCAGCTTCATAAGCTTCATCACTATCATAGCTGCTTCTATCGATTAATGAAATTTCATAATCGTAACGAGCTTGGAATGATACAATGGAAGTCTTGCACATATGTTTTACACTTTCATATGTATATCCGAATGAATCATATTTTGCTTCATCGACGCCATAATCTTTTAAGAGTGTAATCATTGTTGCTTTTGTGCTTTCACTTGTTAAATTACCAGCAATTAAAATCGGAGTTGAATATTGTGTTCTTTCATTACGATATTTATTTCTTTCAGTACTATTGATGTATGCTTTAACATCACTTGCTTCTTGATTGTTACTCCATTTAACTAAATCACTTGCTGTGATATTTGTAACTAAAGATGTAACATCATAGTCTTGTGTTGGTGTTGAACCAGCTTCATATTGTTCGTAAATTTCTGAGAATTGATTGCCAGGGTTAATTGAGAATAACATACTAGCCATTAATTCTTTATATGCTTGTGAATTTTCATCGTTAGTTTCATCGATTTCTTTTGCTAACTTTAAAGCGTAAGCTTGAACATCGCTAACTGCATTTGTATAGACGTTTGTAATTAAATCTTTAGTAACATAAACGTAAGTTGAATAAGCAGCTGTTGGTTTTTGTTCCATCCAAGCAGCGACTGCTTTTTGATAATCTTCTGTTAAAGAATAATCACTTTGTTTTGGTGCTGCTTCTAACCATTGCGAGACTAAATAGATATGATACTTTTCAACACTATTTTCATCATAAGCAGGTGCATTTGCTTTCCATGCTAACATAGCTGCTTGATATTGTGCTAAATCTTCATAATCACTAACTTTAGGCATTGATGCAATCCAAGCGTCTGTTTTTGTTTGATATTCGTTTGCCTTTGAAATGTTGTCTTGATATTCATTTTTGAATTCTAAAACAAAGCTATTATCAAAGTATTTGGCACCAACATTAGCTCTATCGTAGAATGTTAGGGCTTGTTTTTCCATTTGAGAATTGATAGTTTCTACAATAATAGTATCTTCTACAGCGTTTTTTACATCGGCAATATTGCCAGATCCACTAATTAACATAACGCAAGCTAACATAAAACAAACAGCTGCTGTAATAATTGACCACATTACACCGTTAGCTTTGCAAGATTGTTTAAATAAAGCTTTACTAAACATATTACTTACTCTCCTTTTATAATTCGTTATTTTTTAACATTATTTCCTTGAAGTGACGTTCCAATGTATATTTGACTTCAGAAATAAATTTGACATCATATTTTTGCAAATCAACAAATAGTTTATTGATATTTGCTTTATCAATTCTAATTGTTGCTTGATTATATTGATCTTGTGTTCTAATTACGTCATATGATAAATTTAAGAAATCTTTATAATCTTTGCTATTTTTGAATTCAATCTTAAAGTCTCTGACTGTTCTACCATGAATAGCATGCATATCAGCTATATCAATGATGTGTCCATCATTAATAAGGGCAACCCTATCACATGTTTCTTCCATTTCTTCGAACATGTGAGAACTCATAAATATTGTTTTTCCTTTAGCGTGTTCTTCTTTAATGATATCCAAGAAGGCAACACGCATCAAAGGGTCAAGACCAGTTGTAGGCTCATCTAAGATAATGATTTTTGGGTCGTTCATTAAAGCAGCAACTAAAGCTGTCTTTTGTTTCATACCTTTACTCATTCTCTTAAGGTTAGCTCTTGGATCCAATTGTAATTTTTCAATCAATTCATTAGCATAACTTAAATCCTTTAGGCCTAAGAAGTTTGCTTGACTCTTTAAGAAATCAATACCTGTTGGTAAATCTGGGAACGCAATTTCACCTGGAACATATCCGATATTTTTTACATATTCGCTTGAATGTGTCCAAGCTTCTAAGCCATCAACTTTAACACTTCCTGATGTTGGCTTAATAAATCCCATGATATTTCGAATAGTTGTTGTTTTACCTGAACCGTTAGTTCCAACAAAACCAACCATTTCACCTTGGTTAATATCAAGGTTAATATCAAATATTCCTCGATTATCTCCGTAATCTTTAGTTAAATTTCTTATTTCAATAGTACTCATTATAATGCTCCTTTGAAATCTTTATCTTCTTTGTAGAATTTCATGAAGTAATCTTCAAGTGTTTCTTTGCGATTAGAAAATTCATCGAGAGAATATTCAGAGACAATTGAGATAAATTTATTTATATTTTTATCATCGACTGAAACGAGAACTCTATTTTTCTCTTCATTATATTCAAGAACATTTATAATATTTTCATATTTCTTTGCTGAATAATTATTAGCAAATTTTAAATATTCATCTTTATTAATAAATGTTAATCTATAAGTTTTAATCGAAGCATGTTTTAAATCGTTTGCATTAAATTCAGAAACAATCTTTCCATCTTTAATGATACCGATTCGGTCACATGTAGCATCAACTTCTGAGAAAATGTGACTAGAGAGCAATATCGTTTTTCCTCTATTCTTTTCTTCTTCAATAAACTTGATAAATACTTCCTGCATAACTGGATCAAGTCCACTTGTAGGTTCATCCAATATCAATACATCTGGATCTGACATAAAGGCTGTAACAACTGCTAACTTACGTTTAACACCTAAGCTCATTCTCTTTGTTTCACCTTTTAATACGTTTGGTTCCAATTTGAATAAATCAAGCATTTTATCTAACATTTCTTGATTATGAATATGTTGCAAATCTTGCATCATTTTCAAAAATTCATAACCAGTAAGTCCTGCTGGTAATGCAATTTCACCTGGAATATAACCAACACGGTTTAAAATCTCATAATAATGGTTAAATGAATCTTTCCCAAAAATCATCGTTTTACCACTATCAGGTTTTGAAAAGCCCATGATATGTCTAATCGTTGTACTTTTACCTGCACCATTTGGTCCAAGGAAGCCAAACACTTCGCCTTCCTTAACTGCAAATGAAACATCAAATACACCACGACCAGAGCCATAATCTTTAGTTAAATGTTCGACTTCTAGTACATTCATGTAATTACCTCCTATAGTACAAAATCAAACTTTTGTTTATTTTCAAACTAAGGTTTGATTTTTGCTGCGTTTGTAATATACTAATATAGAAGGATTTGTAAAATAACAATTTTTGGAATTTAGTACAAAATCATACCAAAAAGCGTTATCAGTCTTATTTTGGAGGCATTTTATGGCAGAATATAGGAATTCGCTTAGATCAAAGAGATTAATTAGACAAGCATTTGCAGAATTAATGCAAGAAAAACAAAGCATAGATAAAATTACAGTTAAAGAAATTATCGATAGAGCTGATATTTCTAAAAGTACTTTTTATAGTCATTATCAAGATATTTATGCATTATTAGAAGAGTTTGAAGATGAAATATTAGACATGTTAGGCAATGCATTTGACGAGTATAATGCAGCTAGAAAAATGGCAACAGATATGCCATATATTGACCATGTCTTAAAAAATTTAAAAGAGAATGAATCAACATACAAAATGATTTTAACATCAAACTATCCAGTTCAATTTATCGATAAACTAAAATCTTATATAAATGGAAGAATTTTAAAAGATATTAAATTAAACGGATTATCTAGCAATCAAAAAATAAAGCTTATGGAAATCGATATGATGACAAATGCATTTGTTCATTTAGTAGTTGATTATATGCGTGGAAAAGTCGATGCAACATTTGCTGAATTAAGTTCTGTAATAACTTCAGTTTTAAAAAGAGTCGCAATGATATAGTCAAATAAAAAAACACCAATGAGTAGAAAATACTTTTTTATTAAATATCATTTTACTATGTACATTTTATAATATAGTATCATTCAACATGGTGTTTTTTTATTATTTAAATTACGCTTAAATCGTTAATAATTAGTCTAAACTCTAATCCTAATTTCTTTGCTGCTTTTTTGCAAAGGATCATTCTTTCCAAGAATATTTCAAAGTAATCCATAACCGAACATATTTCTGTATCGATTACTATCTTTAACGTGAAAGTTTTAGCCTCAGTATCCAAATTTACAGAGTTTTGAACAGCAGCAAAATTTACTCTATCGTGAATGTCAAATGTAGTTCTATCTTTATTAGTTACCCTTGAACGTCTAACATCTGTTTTATCAGCTAAAATTAATGCTGCTGTAATAGCATTGACAGGATAAGCAGTTGAATCATCGTGATTACCTATAGCTGTAACGATTGTAGCTATATCTTCTACCATCATGCCTAAATTATCCAAAATTCTAAATGCCATAACAGCACCTGTTTGAGCGTGATCATTTCTATTAACTACGTTTCCGATATCGTGCATATATGCAGCAATCTGACCTAAATTTATTTCTCTTTTAGAATAACCTAGTTTTGTTAATAAGTCTTTAACAACATTTACACATATTGTAACATGTCCAAATGAGTGTTCTGTAAACCCCATTGCCGATAAAGACGCATTTGCTTGAGTAATATAAGTATTAATTTCTTTGTTGTTCTTAATTTCATCAAATGGAATAATTAATTCTTCTTTTTCTGTCATGGTATTCATCCTTTCGTTTTAATTATATCATTATTTTTCCTCGTTTAAATAAAAGTCCTTTAAATATTTCTATTTAAGCAACATAATATTAATCTTCATCATATAATGACAATTCATCAATTAATGATTCATATTCTTTTTCAAGTGAGCTTATTTCCTGACTGAGTTCGTTCATTTTTTGGCTATTTTGATAATATTCAGGTAAGTCTAAATAAGAGTGCTTTACACTCAAATCTCTTTCAAGTCTTGCAAGTTTTTCTTCAATTTTATTTTTAGCCAACTTTGGTCTAGGTTTATTAATCTTTTTCTTTTCAGTCTTAACTTGAGCTTTGTACTTTTCGCGTTCTAGTTGTTCTTCAAGAGCTTTTTGATTACTAATCTCTTCATTTTCTTTATTAACTAAAGGATCTAAAACGTCAACTTTAAATTCTGAATATGTTCCACTGGCATAATATAAAGTTTTATGATTGTGGAAGAATATTAATTTATTAGTTACTTTATCGACGAAATAACGATCGTGTGATACTACAAGAAGTGTTCCTTTATAATCGTTTAAAGCTTCAATTAACTCTTCTTTTGTCATCATATCTAAATGGTTCGTTGGTTCATCTAAGATCAAAACATCATAGTGACGTAAAACCATTTCAGCAATAACAACTCGCATTCTTTCACCACCAGAAAGATTATCTATTACTTTTTCATTAACTTCATCATAAGAAAAAGCATATCTTCCTAAATGGTTGTATATTTCTTGATTAGACATTTCTGGATACATATCTCTAAAATATTCAAAAATAGTTTGAGGACTACGTAGATTAATACCATCTTGTCTTAAATAACCTATATTTAAATCTGTTAAAAACTCACATTCACCACTCAATGGTCTAAGCTCACCTTTTATTGTTTTTATAAATGTTGTTTTGCCAGATCCATTAGGTCCTAAAATTGCAAGTTTATCCCCTCCTTCAATTAACAAATTAATATTGCTAACTAAAGGTTCATCATAGCCAACCGTCATATTTTCGATAGAAATTAATTTTTTACCTTTGCGAATTTCACCAGTGATATTCATACTAATTTTATTCTTAGTCTCTTTTGGTGCTTCAATGGCATTTTGTTTTAAACGCGCTAATTTCTTTTCTCTATCATGAGCTCTTGAAACAAAACGTGGTTTAGGCATGTAGTATGTAATAAACCATTCTAGTTTTTTCATTTCAGCTTGTTGATGTTTATATGCTTTTAACTGTTGCTCATATCTTTCTTTCTTCAAGACAGCATATTTTTCATAATCGCCGATATAAGTTTCAATCTTATGTTGATCTAATTCAATGATTTTATTAGCTAAAGCATTTATAAAATAACGGTCGTGAGAGACAAAAAAGACAGATCCCGGATATGTCTTTAAATAAGACTCTAGCCATTCTATTGTATCGATATCTAGATGGTTAGTTGGTTCATCCAATAGCAATAAATCTGGTTTCATTAAAAGAATTTTGGCAAAAGCCATTTTCATTCTTTCACCACCACTAAAAGTTGATATTGGTCTATCAAAATCTTTTTTATCAAAACCAAATTTGCCTAACATCATATCGATTTTGTAATGATAGTCATAGCCACCAAGTTCTGAAAACTTAGTTTCTAATTTTGAATATGTTTCTAATAGCTCTTGATTATCGTATTCAGTTTCTAACCTATGACACATAGCTTGTAAGTCTTTACCTATCTTTTCTAAATCAGCAAAGACAGATGAAGCTTCTTCATACAATGTATTTCCTAAATCGGAAATAACACTTTGTGATAAATATCCAATAGTGAAACCTTTTCCAATGACAACCTTGCCAGAATCAGTCTCTAACTCACCAGTTATCATTTTAATAATTGTAGATTTACCTGCTCCATTAGGACCGATTAAAGCTATTCTTTCTTTTTCATTTATCTCAAAAGAAACTGGAGAAAATAAAGGAACTCCATTATATTCTTTTACAGCATTTTGTACTTGAACTATAATCATTTTGTCTGTGCAAAAAGGTCAATAGCATCTTGTTGTTGCTTTGAACTAGAGATTACTAACACCTTATCTCCTGGATAAAGTACTGTTGAACCACGTGGAACTATAACATCATTTTCACGCATTACAGCACCAATTGAAATACCTGATGGCAAATTAATAACAGCTAATGATTTATCAGCCATAATTGAGTTTTTTTCTATAGTAATAGTTGTAATTGCTAACGCTTCAAACTCAGTAACTATCGATCTAGCTATACCTTCTAATACAGAGGCCTTTTCAATGTATTTTGAAATCATATATGTTGCACTAATAGCTGTGTCAACTCCCATCATTCTAAAATATTGAACGTTACGTGGGTCGGAAACACTAGCGACAGTTTTCTTGACACTAAATACACTCTTAGCAATTTGGCATAAAGCTAAGTTATCAGCATCATTTGGAAGAAGAGCAACTAAAACATCAAAGTTCTCAATTTGTGCTTCTTCTAAGACAAACTTACTAGTTGGATCATTAATTATAACGTCAACTTTATGCTTTTTGGCTAAATATGTGCCATAACTTAAACTATCATTAATTACTACTAATTTATGATGTTCTTTCTTAAACATCTCAATAAGGAAGTCTGCCTTACTTTGGCCACCAGCAATGACTATTTTCATAGTTTTATTCTCCTTCCTTATTATAATCTTTAACTATATCAAAGAATTTACCAGCTGTTAAAAGTGATGGATAAATAATCTTTATTCCAGAATTATCTAATAAAACATGCTTTTCTACATCGTAAATTCTAGCTATAACCAAATCAACTCCAATAATCTTTTTAATATATTGAGCAGCAAATGAATTGACATTGTCTGAATTTGTAGCTACTAAAACAAGATAAGCAGATTTAGAAATTTGATGACTTAAAAAATCGGTATCACAAGCATCACCAACTTGTTTGAAGCCAGAATAATCTGGTGGTAAGTTGCGGAATGCATCTTCTTTAACATCAATAACATAAACGTCAAAATTTAACTTTGACATTGCCCCAGCAATGTATGCACCCATACTAGAGCAACCTATAACATAAACAATTCTTCTTGATCTTAATAGCATAAAATTACTCCTTTCTACGAGATTTAAAAGTTAATATTTTTGATATTGGAGTTCTAATAGAATAAATAATTCCATAGAAAACAACAAATACTTCTAATCTGCCTATGAGCATAATCAATGCGCTAAAATAAAATATAAAGGCTGGTGAATTAGCTGTAATTCCACCCATTGACATACCAACCGTTCCTAATATCGAAGCGACTTCAAATATAGATTCTACAAAAGGAATACCTGCAAAGCAATATACTAAAACAGATATAAAATAAATTGCAATCCAAGTTACTAGGAACAAATTGTTCTCCTGTAACGTTTCGTTTGTGATATAAGTTTCCTCATCCAATTGATATACACGATAATAGTGGACAGTTTTAGTTTTCATCAAAGAATCTTTCATTTTGATATATATAGATTTAATCATTAAATTTAATCTATATATTTTTAAGCCACCAGCAGTGGAGTTTGTTTGACCACCAATAAGCATACAAAGCGTTAATATAAACAAGAAAGAACTCGCTGTTGAAGGTGAAATTTTAACTGTTTGAAACCCAGTTGTTGATAATGCTGAAATAACGTGGAAAGCACTAATTAAAAATGAATCACCTATAGAGTATTTATCATATGCGCAGAATAATCCAATAGCTGCTAAAGGAATAACAACAGCATAAAAAGCATACATAAATTTGTTTTCACAATACATAAAGAAGTTTTTAAACTTCCCTTTAAATAAAAATACGTGTGCTAAGAAGTTTGTTGATCCACAAAGCATTAAAACCATTGAAACAATTTCTATAGAACGTGAATTATAAAAGCCAATGCTATCAGCTTTATTTGAAAATCCTCCTGTAGCAACAGCAGCAATTGAATGGACAATAGCATCAAATACTGGCATACCACAGATTACATAAGCTATAACACCTGAAATTATAAATCCTAAATAAATTAATAAAATAGCACGGGAACTCTTTAATAGATTTGGCATAAATCTGTCATAGTGTCCTTCAGATGCATATAACTTCATTCCATATCTATCAGAAAGAGCTGATATCATAACCAATACTAATCCAATACCACCAACTAAATGAGTTAGACTTCTTAAGATGAAAAAAATATGTGGGAAATTATCAAAATCAGAAACAATGCTTAACCCACACGTTGTAATTCCTGATGCAGATTCAAATATTGCCTGGGAAAAAGTTAAAAGTCCTGAAGTAGCAAATGGTATAGCACACATAACAATAGCTAATATCCAACATAAGACTACAATACATGCATCTTGGTGTGTAGCTAATTGAGCGTGCTTGCGTTTATAAATATATCTAAAAAATGGTATACATCCTATAATTATATTTAATAAACCTACAATCAAAAAATGTATAAAGTATTTAGCTTCACTTGGATAAAATATTAAAGTAATCAATGGGACTAAAAGCATTATACCTACAACGATCATAAAGAAGCCAGCATAACCTAAAGTCAATCTCCAACCTTTAACTACTGGCTTATCGTTTCCATCTACTTCTAATGAATCAATAAAGTTTTCCATATTGATTGAATTATACAACAAATAAAAAGAAAATTATATATAAATAGCTTTTTCAATTTCAAAAAAAAAGTAGGTTCATAGCACAACCCTATGAACCTTTCTAACTAATCGTATTCTCTTTAAATTGTTAGAATCAATTTTTTAAACAAAGCTTTATGACAACAAGCATTTTTGTTTAACTAATATTACAATAGATATTATATTTAATCAATGATATTACCATTTTTTATTGTTTGTAATTATTTTTTTACAAGTTAAAAGCTATTAAGATTTTACTCCTAATAGCTTATTTTATTAATCGACTAAATCTAATTTACCATCAACAAGTCTATTTGTGCTTGCTTTATCAAATAAGATAATACTATTTCCTTTAAAGTTAATATGAATATCTTCATCAACTTTATAGTCAATAATACCGAATACAACAGAAGTTAAGATGTCTTGACCAACATTAACTTTAACAGTTGTTTCCATACCTGCTGGTAATGTTGAATAAACTTTTGCAGCTAAACCTTTATCGCTTATTTCAACGAATTCAGGTCTAATACCTAAAACGACATCTTCACTTGGTAATTCAAATGGTTCATTAGCTGTAAATCTTGTTACAACATTATGGAATCTGACTTCATATGTTAATTCATCAATTTGTTGAACCTTAGCTGGAATGAAGTTCATAGCTGGGTTACCAACGAAATCGGCAACAAATAAATTGTTTGGATTCGAATAAACATAAAGTGGTGGAGCATATTGTTGTAAAAGTCCATTTTTCATCAAACAAACTTCAGTAGCAAGTGTCATAGCTTCAAGTTGATCGTGTGTAACATAAACGAAAGTTGAGTTAGTTTCTGTATGGAGACGTTTTAACTCAGTTCTCATTTCAAGACGTAACTTAGCATCTAAGTTTGAAAGTGGTTCATCCATAAAGAGAACTTTTGGATTTGGTGCTAATGTTCTAGCAATAGCAACACGTTGTTGTTGACCACCTGATAATTCACTTGGATATCTTCCAACAAATTCTTCAATTTTTAACATCTTGAGTAATTCGTCAACACGTTCTTTAATTTGTTCCTTTTTCCACTTTAAGTTTTCAAGACCGAATGCAATGTTTTGATAAACAGTCATATGTGGCCACAAAGCATAGTTTTGGAATAAGAAACCAACATTTCTTTTAGCTGGTGAAATATTGATACCTTTTTCAGAATCAAATACTGTTACACCATCAATGATAATTTGTCCAGATGTTGGAGTTTCAAGTCCAGCAATCATACGAAGAGTTGTAGTTTTACCACAACCAGATGGGCCAAGTAAAGTAACGAATCCACGATCTTTAATGACCATGTTCAAATTATCTACACCGACAAATTTTCCCCATCTCTTTGTAACATTTTTTAAAATAATCTCTGGCATATTTTTAACCTCCTACACCTTTATCAATAGATGCACCTGTTAACTTGTTTACAACTAAGTTAATAACTAATACTGAGACAATGATAATTAAGTTAATACCATTACTGATTTGGACACAGTCATATTTTTCGTAGTTTTGTAATACGGCTGTTAAAATTGTACTTGAACCTGTTAATAAAACGAACAATGTCAATTCACGCATACAGGAAACGAATGGTAATAAGTAACCTGAAATAAAGCTAGATTTTTGAATTGGGAATAAAACCCTAACCATACGTTTCCACCATGGTACTCCAACAATAATGGCTGCTTCTTCAATTTCATTTGATAATTGAAGCATAGCATTTGTACCTGATTTAGATGCGAATGGTAAGAATTTAATAGAACCAACGACAATCAATAATAATAGCGAGCCATTTAAGAAACTTAATGCCTTTGTGTAAGACATAATTAAATAGATAGTTGCAAATGACATTGCTGGAATTAAGTATGGTAAGAAGGCTAAGTTACTTACGTAGTTTGCAAGTCTGCTACCACGTTTTTTAGCAACACCATAACCAACCAAGATACCAAATGTACCAGCGATTAAAGCACAAATAATAGAAATTAATAATGAGTTACCAAATGCTCTCCAAATTTCCTTATTTCTAAGAATACCAACAGATCCTGTGATATAAGCGTTAGTTTGTTCGCTCGTAATCCAATAATAAAGTGTAAATGTTGAATAATCACCAGATACTTCTAAGAATGATTCTAATGCGAAAGAAACAAGTGGAATAATTGCAAAGAAAGCTGCATAGAAAACGACAATTGTCGTAATAATCGGTTTACCTACTTTGCCTAATTTTACAAGTGAAACTTGTGAAGATTTACCAGTGACGGTTGTGAATGATCTTCTTGAGTTTGTAACAAATTGGTTGACCATTAAGATAAGAATACTAAATAGCATTAATACCGTAGCCATAACGTAACCTTGTCCTTTATATTGAGAACCATTAATTAAGCTCTTCATTTGTAAAGACAAAGTCATAAAGCCTGATTTTGTTCCTAAGAAAGCTGGAACTGTGTAACTACTTACCGAACTTGCAAATACCAACAAGACTGTTGAAAGAAGTGCTGGCATAACGATTGGTAATGTAATTCTTCTTAAAATCTTAAATCTTGTGGCTTTTAAAATAGTTGCTGCTTCTTCTAAGTTAGCATCCATATTACGTAAGATACCACCGATTAAGATATAAGCAAATGGTGCATAGTGAATACCTAAGCAGATTGCACATGGCCAGAAGCCATAAACCATTCCACCAGGTACTGCTATACGAGTAAGTGATTGAAGCATACCAATCTGTGCTTGAGCACCAACCAAGTTGACATTGTTTTTGAAGAAGTTTTCCCAGAACATAGCAATTGACCATGATGGCATGATATATGGGAAAACAAATACTGTAGAAATAAATTTTTTAGCTGGGAAGTCGGATCTTGTTATTAACCAAGCAATTCCGCCACCAATAATTAAAGAAATAAGACACGCTACTAAAGCCATTCCAACTGAGTTGACTAAAGGCTTATAGAACGTTGTTACTGCATAGTTATATTTGCTTTGGAAGAATATACTATACCAGTGATTTAAGGTTAGAGATCCAACTGCTACTCCTAAACGTCTTGCCTCACCTTGGTGAACAAGAACAGTATTATATAAAAGGAATACAAGTGGAATAACAACTGTTAACGTAAGAAGAATGGCAAATATTATCAAAATTATATTTGATGGTTTTGAGAAATAGCTCTTTAAGAAATTTAGAAACTTTGCAAAGCCTTTCAATTCACCTTTTTCGCCATTATCAGGAGTCTTATTTTCGTTTATAGATATTGTATCACTCATTTTTTGCTCCTTATTTCATATAAAGTGGTGCAACTATAAAAGCTGCACCACAAGTTTAAATTAAATTCTTATTAATTTATTTGCCTTCGTATTGTTTGACAAACATAGAAACATCTTCATAGTTTGCTGCAACAACTTCTGGATCTTCGACGACTAAACGTTCCTTCCACCAAGCAATTTCTTTATCGTTAGAAGCAATTTTTGTTGTTTTATTTGTTGAATAGTAACCAGCTTTTGCACCCCAAGCGTTTTCGAATCCAGCTTTTGATGTAATGTAGCTAACTAAAGCACAAGCAGCATATGGATATTTAGCGTTTGCAGCGACCATTGAATACATCTTGTAGCAGAAGCCACCGAAGCCATCAACTTTCTTATCACCTAATTCGAGTGATGGGAATGATAAGTTGTTAACATTTTCAGCACCATAGACATCATCGCCCTTTAAATCTTTAATCTTGTTGTAGTTAACTAAAGCAACGGTACCACCTTTAGCTTTAGCAACATCTTTACAAGCTGTACCATCAGAGCTGTGAGCTTGAGAATTCTTTAAGAATTCAGCAACCCACTTATAGCCAATGTTCTTATAAGCTTTTTCTTCAACATAATCTTTTCCATAGAAATTCTTATATGCTGTCTTAAGTTTTGCAACATATGCATCAGATGTTAACATAACTAAGAAGTTCATGTTGACGTTTTCTGTTGTTGGTGTCTTAAATGATGGATTTGCAATGTGTCCTTTATCTGCAGCTGTACCAGCTAATTGCCAGACATTTGTAATATAGTTCTTTAATGAGTGTTCTGTTCCTTCAGCATTGAAGTTGTTATACATAAAGATTTTATGCCATTGGAACTGTGTCATCATCAGCAATTGTTCCACTAGCTTCTTTTGGAATGAAGTTCAATAAGTAGCCTGGATCGAGCATTTCGCTTTGTAACATGTTACCATCTTGTAACAAGACCATATCAGCAATATATGTGTTAGATTGGAAAGCTGTTGATAAGTGATTGTAAATATCAGCATCACCTTCTTTTGTGTTATTAACCTTAATGCCTGTTTCTTCTGTGAATTTTTTCAAGGCATTTTCTAATTGTGAAGAGTTACCATAGACACTAACGGTTCCATTTCCAACTTCTTCTTTTGCCTTTGCAAGCAATTCATCGTATGTCATTCCTTCAGCAGCAATAATAGTTTCATTCTTTAAGTTTGAATTACCACCTGTGCCGCCACGATTACAACCAGTAAGTATTGTGCAAGCAGCTAATACTAATGGTACGATTTTTTTCATTTTCATATATTCTCCTCCTGTGGTCTAAAAATGAATTTTTAAATCGTTAATATAGTATAGCTAAGAAAAGTTAATGTTAAGTAAGCGCTTCCAATTTTAATATTATTTTTACAATTTTAGTTGTAAAAAACATTTTAATTTTAAAATTCAATGTTATACTTGTAATATATTCGGAGAAATTTAACTATGAATTTAGTAAACATGAAGCAAATGTTAATCGATGCAGAAAAAGGCCATTATGCAGTTCCACAATTCAACGTATGGAACTTAGAATGGATTTCTGCAGTTTTGGATGAATGCCAAGAATTACAAACGCCAGTAATATTAGGCGTATCACAAAATGGCGCGAAATATATGGGGGGCTTTTATGTCGTAACTCAATTAATAAAAGCCTATATTCAAAAAAATAATATTACAATTCCTGTTGCAATCCACTTAGATCACGCTTCTTCTTATGAAGCTTGCAAAGGAGCAATTGATGAAGGATTTACATCTGTTATGATCGATGCTTCAAAACATCCATTTGAAGAAAATATGGCTATTACAAAGAAAGTAGTAGAATACGCTCATGCAAGAGGTATAAGTGTTGAATCTGAGCTTGGAAAAATTGGTGGTAAAGAAGATCAAGTTATTGCAGAATCTTTCTATGCAAATAAAGATGAATGTAAAACTATGGTCGATGAAACAGGTATCGATGCATTAGCTCCAGCTTTAGGTTCACAACACGGTATATACAAAGGTGAACCTAAATTAGGCTTTAAAGAAATGGATGAAATTCACAATTTAGTTAAAATTCCACTTGTCCTCCATGGTGGTTCAGGAATTCCTGATGATCAAATTAGAAGAGCCATTTCTCTTGGTACAGCAAAAATTAATGTCAATACAGATTGTTTATGTGCTTGGGTAAAAATTGTCCATGAAATTATTAAAGACAATCCAGATGAAATTGATCCAAGAAAGATTATTGGTCCAGGTAAAAAAGGTATTCAAGAAGTTATTAAAAATAGATGTGAAGTCTTTGGCTCTATAGGAAAGGGTAAGATTAATGGATAATCCTAGCGTATTTGAAAACAGCACTCAAAAATACTCTATTTGGAAAAGATTATTCATTTATCTAATTGATGGAATTACAACGTTAGGCTTAGCCGTAGGTTTGTTCTTTAGTTTAGGAAATATAACTATCCCAGCAATTGCTAAAAACGAGATAACCTCTTTAAATAATATGTTTGAACAAATTTGTGTTGAACAAGATGTTCCATACAAAAAAAGTTCTTATGGTCTTTATAGGATAGACGGCGACAAATATATCGAAATTTTGATTGAAAGCGAAGGTTTATCCGAAAAAGATGCTACAAATAAATATATAGAAAAGACTAACGAACTAGATGATTTACTTTCTCAACAAGAAGGATATGATAAAGCCTTTGATAAATTCTACGCCATCTATGTTATCAATCTAATTGGTTGCATGTGTATTAGTTCATTAATTTTTCAACTTATAATTCCTTTAACCAATAAGAGACACAAAACTCTAGGCATGCTTGCTTGTAATGCAAATCTAGTCGATAGAGATAACATCGTCGCTTCTAACTTAAAAGTCGCTTTGAGATTTTTGATTATTCAACTTGTTGAACTAATACTTGTTTACATGCTATTTAAGTGGCTTGGTATCGTGTTCGAAGTTCTTATCACATTAGTATTAATTTCTTTCAGTAGAAAGAGACTAGCTTTACACGATGCTATACTAGGATTGCATATAGATGAACAAGAGCGTTCATATTTAGAATAACTTTCATAAATAAAAATTAAGTTGTTATGTTAAAAAACATAGCAACTTTTTTATAATGTTTTATTTCCCTTTCTTCTAAAAAATAAACTACCTGCTTTTCTTATATCAAAAGGAACGATAGGATATAAATATGGAATTCCTAAAATATTAACACTAGATAAATAACATATAAAAATTGTAGTTCCAATTAAAAAACCGACCCTTCCAAATAATGCTGTTAAAAAAAGTAAATAATACTTTGTGAGTTTATTTGCATTAGACAATTCATAACTTGGTGTAGCAAAGCTAGCTATAGTTTCAAAAGACACATAAACAAGTATTTCTGGAAGGAATATTTCCAATTCTATACTGACCGATCCTAAAATTATGGCTGATACCATAGAAATAGCTGAAGTAAGCTCACTTGGTGTATGGACAATAGCAATTCTAATCATTTCCATAAATAGTTCAGCAAGTAATATTTGTACAATTATTGGAATAGCTGTTTCTTTGCTCGGTTTTAAAATGAAATAGTTATTTATGTCAGTTTCAGTAACTAAAGCTAACCACAAAGGAATCAAAAAAATAGATAATATAATAGCTAAGTTTCTAATTAGTCTTAAAAAAGTACCCGCAAAAGGAGATTCTCTATATTCTTCGACGTGGTGAACATGATCAAATATTGTCGTCGGTGTAATTATCACTGATGCACTTGTATCAACCATAATAATCATTTTTCCTTGATATAGTTCAATAGAAGCGACATCAGGTCTTTCTGTGTATCTAACTAAAGGAAAAAGAGATTTGTTTTGTTTAAATATTATTTCTTCAAGTGCCCTATCACTCATAACTAAACTATCTACATCAATATTGTTTAGTTTTAACTTAATTTCATTTTTAATTTTTTCGTCAACACAATCGTCTAAATATATTAAAGCAACATCTGTTTTTGATTTTTTTCCAATTGAAAATAAATCGATAGTCAAATTTTTATCTCTTATTCTTCTTCTAATTAATCCAATATTTGTATTAATTGACTCGTTAAATCCATCTTTGCTTCCTCTAATAGTTTTTTCAGTAGTAGGTTCAGAAATAGAACGTGTTGGATATTCACGTGTTTCTATCATTATTGCTTTATCATAATCATCCAAGATCAAACAAGCGACACCAGACAAACATAATTTCAAAATATTTTTGTAATCATCATCATATGAAATTGGACCAACATATATTTCTTTGCTAACATATTTTGTTATATCTACATTTACTAAAGATTCAATAATGCCCATTATTTGTACAGATGAAGTCAAAGTAGATAAAAAATATAAAACACCATTTTTTCCTTTGTATTTTACTTCTCTTCTCACTGCATCAAAATTATTCTCAATTTTCATTCCTATTTTTAAATAAGAATCTAGCATAACTGCAAACGTTGTCTTTTTCATGGCTTTAATTTGCTGATAAATCCAGCTATGACCCCACTTAATAAAACAATACTCAAAGAAGCTGAAACAGGAACAAACATATTTTTAAATATTCCAATTATTCCATTTTCAACTACTCCTTTTTTAACTGAATTAGCTAATAAATACCCGAAGTTCAAAATTGGCATGCCAGCACCGCCCGGCAAATATTCTATTAGAATAGAATAAATACCAAATGCCTCCAAAATAATTCCTATTAAAACAAAAAGAGATGTAATATGCCCTGGAGTAAGTTTTGTTTTATCATATATGAATTGTGCCAACGCACAAACAAATCCACAAAATAAAAAGCTTAAAATATATTCCATAATTAATTCCTTTCAAACACTATTGCGTGCGCAATAGTTGGAATTGTCTTTTTTTGATAAACATAAATCGGTGCATGTAATGCACCTGTTGCAACAACCAATACTCTTTTAAATACACCCCTAATAATCTTGTCAAAAATATATGTATATGTCACAAGCGGGCAACAAGCAGCGCCACTACCTCCACTAAAAACTTTTTGCTTTTTTATGTTATATATTAACTCACCACAATCAGCATGATTATTTAATTTCAATCCTGTTTCTAAAAACAATTTTTTCAACATACAACTACCAACTATCGATAAATCGCCTGTTAAAATTAAATCGTAGTCTGCAAAAGTTTCATTGTTATTTTTTAGGTGCTTTAAAATTGTATCATAAGCCGCTAAAGCCATCGGCGTTCCCATATCTGTCGTGTCATAAGAACTTGGAGAACAAACTTCGCCTAATGTTATTTTTGAAATTTTAACTTTTGAAATTTTATGCGATAAAAGTAATACTGCACTACCAGTAACTGTTGTTGTTACACTTTCCCTTTTTGGTAATCCATACTCTTGAGGATATCTAAATTGACGTTCAGCTGTAGCAAAAGAACTAGTAGACCCTACCATAACATTATCCACATAATTTGCTGATAACAATAAAGAACCTATAGCATTTCCCAGCATAGAAGTTGCACAAGCACCATAAACACCTATAAAACTATTATCTAAAGAAGATGCCATTTTAGATGAACAAGCAATTTGATTATTAAGATCACCAGCAATAAATAAATCAATTGCTTCTCTTTTTATCTTAGCTCTTTTTAAACAAGAAGCATAAGCATCACTTAATAATTTTATTTCCCCTGATTCATAGTTTTTCTCTCCACACTTGTCGTTACTATAAAAAATGTCAAAATATCGTCCCAAAGGTCCTTCTTTTTCTTTTCTTCCTACAGCTGTTCCTACTGCTGTACAATAAACATTATTTACATCACATGAAAAGCTCATATATTTACCCCACAAGAATATAAGATAAATGCAATTAATCCATAAATAGTTGCACCTAAAGTACCATAAGCGATAACTGAACCAGCCAATGACATAAGTCGACTACCTATACCAAATATTAAGCCCTCAGTATGGTACTCAATACCTTCAGATATAACACTATTAGCAAATCCAGTAATTGGTATAAATAAACCAGCACCAAAAATTTGAGCCATCTTTTTATATACACCTGTCATAGTTAAAATCATTGTCGATTCTATAGCTATAATGGCGTTATAAAGAAGCGCATCTTCTTTACTTACATTTCCAACTTTTGTGAATAAATCAAAAAAGCCTTGCATAACTAATGCAATTATTCCACCACAAAAAAAAGCTAAAGCAACATTTTTTAAAACATGTTTTTTTGGTGCTGCTTCAGCCGCTAATCTTTCATATATTTTGTTTTGCATTATAATCACCTCACATTTAGTGTGGTGACTTTAAATCAAATTAAACTACTTTTGATAAAATCTGTCTCATTTTTTCAAGTACAGATTTTTCAAGGCGTGAAATTTGCACTTGTGATGTAAATAATCGTTGAGCTATTTCACTTTGAGTTAATCCTTCATAGAAACGTAAATGAACAAATAACTGTTCCTTTCTATTTAGTTTTTCCATTGCCATATGAATATCTAAATATTCAGACATGAGTTTTTGATCATTTTCACCTAACGTATCAGCTAAAGTTAAAGAATTATCATCACGTAAAGGATCATCCAAACTTGTTACAGGATTTCTTGAATCCAAAGCAACCATAATATCTTCAACACTGACATTTAATTTTTCAGAAAGATAATTTACACTTGGAACACAATTGTTTGATTTCAAATAATCTGATTCAATTGATGCTATTTTTGATGATAGTTCTTTAATAGATCTAGCAACTTTTAATGTTGAAGATTCTCTAAAATATCTACGTATTTCTCCAAGTATTAATGGTACAGCATATGTTGAAAATTCAACGTTATAAGATACATTGAAGTTTTGAATTGCTTTTATTAACCCCATAGAAGCAACTTGAAACAAATCCTCTTTTTCAGCATTATTATAGTGGAATCTTCCTAATAAAGACATTATAAGCAGCTTATTTTCTGTATAGCATTTTTCTAGAGCTCTTTCATCGCCTTGCTGTGCTTTTTTTAAAAGCTCAATAAAGTCCTTGTTCATCTAAACAAGCCTCTATATCTTTAGAAACAACTTTCTTTTTTATTATAAGTTTTGTGCCCATATTTAAAACAGACTTTATCTCAAATGAATCTGACAAGCTTTGGATTATAGTCAAACCCATTCCTGCTCTTTCAAGGTCTGGTCTAGAAGTAAAGTGTGGTGTTAATGCTAATTTCAAATCAGCAATTCCTTTTCCAAAATCAGATATGATCATATTTAAATTTTTGTCATCAATGGAGCATTTAATGTAAACATCTTTGCTCGCATCTAAATGATATCCATGTATAATAGCATTACTAACTGCTTCAGAAACTATTGTTTTAATTTCACTTATTATTTCCATGCTCGGATTAAGTTGACTTACAAAGCTGATAACTGCTGTCCTAGCTAAGCACTCATTTGAAAGAGTTGCTGAAAATTTTATCTCCATATTGTTTGTCATAGTTTTATTTGAGCCTCCTTTTTAAAACTAGCAACTGATTTATATTCTTTTATAATTGTCGTTAAACCTGTAAGATTAACAATTCTCCGTGAATAAGTATTTAATCCAATCAATCCAACTAAACCATTAATCTTTTTAATTTCATTATATCTTCCCAAAATCAAACCAATTCCAGCACTGTCTAAAAAAGTTAATTCTTTTAAATCAAACAACAATAAATGTGGTTTTTTAGTTGCAATAGAAAGACAAATTTTATCTTTATAAATCATCGTTTTATACGAATCTAATTCACCGCTTATTTTTATAACTAAGCCATCATCAAACGATGAAATTTTAATTTTATTTTCCACACATTCTCACCTCTACAAAAGACTTTATCACCTTAAAAATTATCTATTTAAAAAATAACTTTATTTCGACATAATTTACTTACGTACGACACTATTTATATTTTATTAAAATTAAAAAGTCACTATTATAGAAAAATTAAATATATATTATTTAATTAACTATATAGTGACTAATATCAACCTAATGAAACATCCAATAACATCATAATAGCAAAACCTATCATGGCACCGAAAGTTCCAAAATGTGATTCTTCACTGCTAGACGAAGGAATAAGTTCATCAATAACAACATAGATCATTGAACCTGCTGCAAACGATAAAGCAAAAGGCATAACAACACTTAAAGTTGAAGCTAGTAAAATACCTAGTATAGCTACAATTGGTTCTACTGCTCCACTTAAAGTTCCATATAAAAACGCTTTTAGTGAACTTTTAGTTTCTGCTTTTATCGGCAAAGATACTGCTGCACCTTCAGGAAAGTTTTGGATTCCTATTCCTAAAGCCAAACCTAAAGCTGAATAAATAAGAGCTATTTGATCAGTTGAATCAGCTATTGCTAACACCGAACCAAATGCTAATCCAACAGATAATCCTTCAGGAATATTGTGAATAGTAACAGCTAAAAACATTTTTGATGTTTTGCTTAATACAGATTTAGTTTTTAATACGTCTTCACTTTTTGACAGTTTAACGAGTGGTAAAATCCTGTCTATCAAATACATAAATAATCCACCTAGAATAAACGTACATGAAATTATTATGTAGTTTGATATAGTGTTTTTATTTGATTCTAAAGCTGGAATTAAAAGGCTCCAAATAGAAGCCGCCATCATGACTCCAGATGCCAGCCCTAAAAGGAGCTCTTTAATTCTTTTGCTTAAATCCTTTTTAAAGAAGAATACTAATGCTGATCCAGCTGTTGTCATTGCAAAGATAAAACTTATCCCTATAAATGAGGCTAAGTACTTATCCATGACATATTATATTCATTCTATTGTTTCAATGACTATTGGTTTTGTCCCGACTTCTTCATTTACAATTTCAAAAGCGTTATAAACCTCTTTTAAAACAGATTCATAATTTGGGCGTTCAGTATAAATTGTTGCTAAAAGTTCATCTTTTTTTACTGCATCGCCAATCTTTTTATTTAATAAAATACCTGCAGACATATCGATTCTATCTTCTTTTTTCTCTCTGCCTGCACCTAATTTCATCGCTGATAAGCCAATTTCTAAGGCGTTAATTTTGCTTATATAACCTGCAATTGGACTTCTAACTTCAGCTTTATATCTAGCTATTGGAAATTTACTTAAATCTCTAATATAACTTCCATCGCCACCTTGTGCCTTAACAAACTTACACAAAACTTCAAATGCATCACCATTTTCTAAATGTTCTAAAAGCATTTGTCTAGCTCTTTCTTTGTCAGATGCAATTTTAGCTTGTACAAGCATTGTTGAACCTGAATCTAAACAAAGTTCTGTCAAATCTTTTGGTCCTTTTCCTAATAGCGTTAAAGCAGCTTCTTTAACTTCAAGATTGTTTCCAATAGCTTTACCTAAAGGTTCACTCATATCTGTAATTTCAGCTCTTGTATCTCTACCAAAGAAATTACCAATTTCTACCATAGTTTTAGCAAGAATACGAGCGTCTTCAAGATTTTTCATGAATGCTCCATTACCATATTTAACATCAAGTAAGATTGTATCACTTCCAGATGCTATCTTTTTGGACATAATTGAAGCAGCAATTAATGGAATAGAATCAACTGTTCCAGTTACATCTCTTAAAGCATATAATTTTTTATCTGCAGGTACTAAATCACCTGTTTGGCCAATTATAGCCATACCAATATTCTTAACTTGCTCTAAAAATTCTTCGCTACTTAAAGATATATTAAAACCTGGTATAGATTCTAACTTATCTAAAGTACCACCTGTATGTCCTAAACCTCTTCCACTCATTTTGGCTAATTTGGCGCCACAACTTGCAACCATAGGTCCTAAAACAAGGCTTGTTTTATCACCGACACCACCAGTTGAATGTTTATCAACTTTAACACCAGGAATTGATGATAAGTCACATGTTTCTCCAGAGTTAATCATAGCTTCAGTTAGGTTAAAAATTTCATCTTTTTCCATGCCTTTATAAACTATAGTCATGAGTAAAGCGGATACTTGGTAATCAGGAATATCTCCTTTTACATAACCTTCAATAAAAAAGTTAATTTCTTCTTTAGTTAGATGTCCGCCATCTCTCTTTTTTAAGATGATATCAACCATTCGCATAAATAATTTAGCTCCTTTAAAATATACATTGATTATAACATATATAAATATTTAAAACATTAATAAAGACTATAACCATGATTTGATACTGTCCTAAAAAGCTTATTTAATCGAGTATTTTGATATTGTTATATTTCAATTATTTACATTTGAGCACTAAAAAAAGCAAGAATATACTACTCCTTGTAATATTTTTCTTGCTTATATTTTTAGTCGATACTTATAACAATCCATCTATTGTTGGACAAAGGTTCTTTATCGTAAATTCTAACAAAATATGTGTGAGATTTTCTTTTTCCAATAAAAACAATCTTTGAGTCTTTATTCATATAATTATAGACTTGATTTCCGTTTTTAATGGTTAAAGCATTTTCAACTTTAAATAAATCTTTAGCAGCTCCATCAAAAGTAACACCAGCTCCATTAAGATTTGTATCTGGATAAACTGTTCCATCTTTTTTCTTTAAAGTTAATACTGAATCTTTAGTTAATGTACCTGTCCAATACAATTCTTCACAATTATATACTTCTGATATTCTTTTTCTTAAAAGTCTAGTCTTATAAAATCTTTTAGATGTTGAAAAATAAATATCTGTTAAGTCTAACGATTCTACTTTTTTGGATTTTTTTGTTTTATTACTTTTTTTCATAATCAACTCACTCTCCTTACATAAATAAAATATATCACTTTATTTTACTAAAAATATATGAAAGCGCTTATTGATAATTATATAATTTATATATAAATAAATTAATTTATTTTAACTATAATTTAAAATTAACAAAAATATATTAACTTATAAAATATATATTGTATAATTTTTATATGGAATTAAAAGAAGCATACGAAACTATTTGTACTTATTTAAATGAAAGCGAAAAAAGAAAATTATTAGAATCAAACTTAACAGGAGCTTTCAAAGGTGGAGTTGTTAAACCTATATATAAAGATTTAGTTAAACAACATTTACCTTATATTGATTACCCATTTAAAGACGAAATGGATAATGTTTTTTGCTATAGGCAAAACGATGAAAAACCAGGATTAAATGTTCTTCATTTTGGTGGAGTTTATTATCTATTAGATCCATCAAGTGCCTTTGTTCCAAATCAATTTTCAAAAAGCAATAAAACAAACTTAGTTTTAGACATGTGTGCAGCTCCTGGCGGTAAAACGATTACATATGCAATAAAACATCCTAATGATTTAATAATTGCCAATGAAATTTCTCTCTCAAGAGCCAATGAATTAGCCAAAAACATTGAAAGAATGGGTTTAACCAATGTCATAGTAACATGCATGGATCCACAAGAAATTAACGATTCGTTCAACTCTATTTTTGATAGAATATTATTAGATGCTCCTTGTTCAGGAAGTGGCATGTTTTGCAAAGAGCCTAAAATGCTTGAAGACTGGACCTATGATAAAGTTATAAAGTGCTCACTAATACAAAAGCAGCTTCTAAAAAAGGCTATCAAACTTTGTGCTTTAAATGGAGAAATATTATATTCAACATGTTCATATTCAAATGAAGAAGATGACGAAGTTATAGAAGCTACTTTAGATGAATCTATCGAAATTGTTAATATTAATTCTTCTTTTGATACATATAAGACCAAATATGGAAACATTCTTTTTCCTTATATTTTTAATGGCGAAGGACAATATGTATCAAAGTTAAGGAAAATAAAAGGCGATAAAATTGATATAAATTTATTAAAGTCGAACAATGTTGACAAAATAGAAAAACAATACGTTATTCACCCTTTATTAAAAAAACTACCTGCTGGATTAAAAATCATTAAAACTGGCATAAAAATATACGATAATAGAGAACATTCTAAAATAATTTATGACAATGATTACAAATTTCTTTGCCCTATAAAAAAGGTAGAGATCACTTATGAACAAGCATGTAGCTTTATTAAAGGATCAGAAGTATTTTTAAATACTAATTATTCTAAAAAAGAAGAAGTCGTAGTAACGTATAAGGATATTCCTTTAGGATATGGTCGTATAGTTTCAAATAAAATTAAAAATCTTTTACCAAAAGGACTATATGCTCCTAATATAAGACTATAAAAGGAGGTTATTTATGAGTTTGCTAAATAATAAAGAGCACGATTCAATGCGTGGAGATATACTTTCAATATCTGCTAGAGCTAAAAAAGCTAAATTAGAGTTTAAAGATACAATCGATGGTTCTGTAGGAGCTTTTTATTCTGAAGATAAAAAATTAATTTTGTATTCAGGTGTCGATAAATATTTAAAAGATAACGCCTCAAAAGAACTAGCATATCCACCATGTACTGGTGGTGATAAATATAAAGAATCTATTTTAAAGTATCTTTTGCAAGAAAAATACAAATATTTTAACGACAAATATTCAATTGGTTTTTCAAGCACTCTTGGAGGAACAGGAGCTTGCTACTTTGCATTTAAATTATTTTCTAATCCTCAAGATTCTATTCTAGTTCCTTTTCCTGGTTGGCCAAACTACGATTTATTAATCTCTACAGCAGGATCAAAAGTAATTAAATATAACTTAATTGATGAACATGGTAAATTTGATTATTTAAATTTAGAAAATAAGATAAACGATTTAGCTAAAATCCAAAAAGATATTATATTAGTCATAAACGACCCGGCAGAAAATCCAACTGGTTATTCAATGAGCAAAGAAGATTTGAATAACCTTAAAACCGTTTTAGCCAAGACTAACGCTCACGTTATCGTATTATTTGATATAGCTTATATTAATTATGGACCAAATGATCCATTATACATTTTCGAATATGCTGATACACTTTCAGAAAATGTTACGTCTTTATTTGCCTTTTCATTGAGTAAAACATTATCAGTATATGGATTAAGAGGTGGAGCATTATTTGGCTTTATGAAAAAAGATGAATGTGATAGTTTTACCAAAGAAGCTAATAAACTTGCTAGAGGCATTTATTCTTGCCCTACATCTGTTTCAATAGGTGTAGCAAATAACATATTCTCTAATAAAGACAATACAGAAAAATTTAATAGTGAGCTCGAAAATAATTTGAGATTGTTAAGAAAAAGAGACTCTCTACTAATTAATGGATTAAAAGAAGTAGGGTTTAAAATTATTCAAACTACAAGTTCTTTCTATGTAACTTTTTATGCTAATAACGCTTATGAACTTGCTGAAAAGCTTGAAAGTAAACATGTTTTTCTAGTACCGTTATCAAACAATTTGATTAGAATAGCTGTATCAGGATTAAACATAGAGGAAATTTCAAAACTCCCATCAATAATAAAGGAGACCTACAATGAGCAATGATAAAGTATATGTTTTTGATTTCACAGTTAAAAGACCAAGTACATCAACAGAACTTTTAACTTCAAAAACGTTTAAGGAAATAGTCGATAACTATATTTATGAACAAAAGAAAAAGCAAACTGATGTTTACGAATTTATAAAATTAAATTTTGGTAATAACCAAAGCGAAAAACTAACAAATTTGTGTCAATTACTTTTAAAAACTTCATATATAGAACTACAAAAAAGCTTTGAATATCTTTCAAATAAACAAGTCCTATTAAAAATAGCTGATGGTCTATACGATCAGTGGAGAAAAAATCAAAGATATGTCTTATTAGAAGATTCTTTAACAAATGATAGATATGAACTATTAGAAGCAATCGATAGATTCTCTAGACTTGTTATTAGCACTTATAGAGATGTTTATGAAAATATTTTAGGAACTTCTCAAAGAATTTATCGTGAGCTTCCTAGTGGTGCAAATGCAGGCTTTTTAATTACTAAAACTACATTTGATTTACCTGTTGAATTATCAGCTTTTAACAATTCTTTTTACATTAAATCAATGATGATAAAACCACCTTTCTTAGTACACACAAAAAGCAATACAAGAAAAGGAGTTTTCAAAGAAAAAAATAATCCTATCACAAAAATAGATTCAAATAACTATTTATCTATTGGAGTTAAAATTGGTGGCTCTCTTGGATTATGTTACATATCTAAAAAATATTTAGACTATGTAATTGGAATAGGTAACTTATTTGAATTAGCTACACCTGATGAAGCTAATAAAGAAAAACCAGAGTTCTACATGATTTTTGGATATGAAGATGAACATATAAAAGAATGCTATTATTATAAATTAAACGACGGAACATATGTTGGCGTATGTCCTGACACACCTGAAATAGACTATTTCGGATATGTCAAAAAAATGATACTTACTCTTCATAATTTAAATAGAATAAATAATAATGAGTTACCTATTCACGGCGCTGGTATAAAGATTAAAAAGACAGATGGTACTTCTATTGTTTTTGCAATATTAGGTGACTCTGGGGCTGGAAAAAGCGAAACACTAGAAGCACTAAAATCATTAAATTACGATGAAATTGCTGATGTTGTCACTCTCTTTGATGATATGGGAACAATGGTTAACATTAATGGGAAACTATATATTAAAGGCACAGAAACAGGTGCTTTTGTAAGGCTCGATGATTTAGATAAATCTTATTCGATTAAATCAATTGATAGAGCTATTTATTTTAATCCTGAATCTATTAATTCAAGACTAGTTATCCCTATGTCAACATATTTAGAATCATCAACACTTTATCCAATTGATGCTTTCTTATTAGCTGATAACTATTCTGAAGGCGAAACACTTATCAAATACACTGATAAAGAAAAAGCTATAGCTGATTTCATAGAAGGAAAAAGAATGACAATGCAAACAACTTCTGAAAAAGGCATTGTTTCAACTTTCTTTGCTAACCCTTTTGGCCCAGTTCAAGAAGAAGAAAAAACAAGAAAAATTATCGAATCATTCTTTGAAATACTTTATAAGACAAATGTTAAAGTATTAAGAATTAGAACTCGTCTAAGCTATGAAAGAAAAGAAGGGCCAGAAAAGGCTGCTAAAGAAATTTATAACGAATTAATTAAATAAACTATTTTCCTACCAAAAAATATTATATTTAATACTAATTCTTGCTATTTAAGTGTTTAAAAGTCGATATTTAAATTTTAATGTATATAAGTGTATTATAACTAAAATATTATTAAACTATGTTATTTTTCTACTTTAATATTGCTAAAACAAAGAAGTTTGCTATATTATTAAAAACATTAATATAATCCTCTTGCTAATTATAACTTTTTTTGATATTATTACTAAGCATGAATTTTATAAGGAGGTGCCAATATGTCTAGAGTTTGTCCTTTAACCGGCAAGAAACCAACTAGTGGTAACAACCGTTCCCACTCTTTAAGAGCTACAAGAAGAAGATGGGGAGTTAACTTACAAAAAGTAAAAATTGACGGAAAAACCTATCGTGTTTCCGCAAGAGCTATGCGTACATTACGTAAGGCTGACAAAGATGTTGCAGTTGCTGCAGAAGCCGCTGAATAATCTTTAATTATTTAACTAGTAAAAAATAGGAGGCACTAAGCCTCCTTTTTCTTTTAACTTAATAAATCTAATATACCATTTATAGCTAGTAAAATCATATTTAGACCATGCGCAAATATAAACATCCACTCATAAATTGCTAAGATTGAATTCTTTGGTCTAACGTAAATTGTTTTACCATTTTCCTCTGATTTTTCTAAATACATCCACGACTTAAGTTTTGGAACAAATAAACTAACTAGCAAAGCTAATCCAACAACCCCCATAATAATGCCTAAGACAAAATTAAACTTATATATAACTTCATTATCTAGCGTCGTAAAGAAAGCTAATATCGAACCTAAAGAAGTTAAGACAAATAATAACACATCGCATATAACATGCTTTTTGTAATCGACTAAATTGATTGAAAAAGCAGTTAAAATAAATATTGTTGAAACAGATAAGAATAAAGCTGTAGCTTTACCAACTACCGTTGGAAGATTAAAGAAAGTTAGAATGTAGCTTTCAACTGTCGAAGCCATGAATACAGCAACTAGGCATAGAAATAAAACAGAAGAAGGTGCTTTTAATTCTGTTAATGCTTCAAAAGGAAAGAAACGTCGAAGAGAAAAACTCTCTTCCCTAACTTTTTTATTTGAAATAATTGCTAGAATCACAATTAAAACTAATAAAACTAAAGAAATGATTGGAAAAATTACTTTTAACATACTATTTTTCTAAGGCAGCTAAAACTCCGCCTTCCTCCACTTTTAAAACTGCAATCCTTTCTAAAATTTGATTTGGCAACGCCCTGTTTTGACCAAAAGTAATCTTATACTTTTTTATTGGATTAACGACATGTTCCATAGTAATAACTGCTTCTGGAAAAGGAATAATACTAATCTTTTCATAATCCTGTCTAGTGATAACGTGGCTGCCCACCCCATAATATGCAATCATATTATTACTATCTTGAAGATATATTTTTACTTTATCATTCTTTAGATAAACAAGCAAGTTATAAATGTGATCAAGCTTACCTCTAAGTGGAGCTAAAATCACTATTTCTTCAGCTCCCTTTTTAGCCAGGAAACTTGCTATTTTTTCATATCTACTTTGATTGTTTTCGTGTGAGTATCTCAATATATCTTCTTTATTCATAAAAGACAAGACGTAGTTTAGTGAAACTTTTTCAAAATCAGATATAGCCATTTTTAGCTTAACACCATTTTTATGAGCAACAAGAATTCCCTCATCAACGCCAACAAAATCTACACCGACATACCTTTCTAAAAGTGTGATATCAGTATTTGGTGTTATAACAACATACTTTCTCATTTTTATTCACCAAGCATATCATTGCATACTTTTTTTATATCATCACTTTTAAATACAGAAGTACCTGCAACTAAAATATCAACTCCTGCATCAATGCAATATTTAGCTGTTTCTACGTTAATACCACCATCAACTTCAATTAATGTATTTAAATTGTTTTCTAAAATATATTTACGAATTGTCTTTATTTTTTCAATAGCCATAGGCATAAATTTTTGACCGCCAAAACCTGGTTCAACTGACATAACTAAAACCAAATCTACTAATTCAATCAAATCGATTATAGCATTAACATCTGTTTTAGGTTTTATTGAAATACCAATCTTTATATTAGGAAATGTTTTTCTTAAATACGAAATTAGTTCTTTAGGATTATTACATGCTTCATAATGAAAAGTAATAATATCAGCCCCAGATTCTATAAACTTTTCTGCGTAAAACTTAGGATCAGAAACCATGAGATGAACATCGTAAATAAAACCATACTTTTTTATTTGCTTTAAAATAGCGGGGCCAAAAGAAATATTTGGAACAAAATGGCCGTCCATAACGTCATAATGTAAATATTTAATATTAGCATCTTTCAGTTTATTTAGCTCGCTATCTAGGTTTGTAAAGTTAGCTGCTAATAAAGATGGTGCTATATACTTTTTTCTTTCCATATTCTTTCTCCTTCTTGTAATTCTTCTAAAAGTCTTACATAGTTATCGTAACTTTCTTTTAATATAATATTTTTTTCAACTGCTTCTTTAATCTTACATTCTTTTTCCTTTAAATGTAGGCAGTTATTATAAAAGCACTTACCTAAATACTGCTTGAATCCAGGAAAAAATATTGATGCATCTCTTTTGGTTAAATTTAACTCTAAAGAAGAAAATCCTGGTGTATCGCCAACTATTCCTTCATTAGATGGAATAAGAACAACTTCTTTAGTCATGTGTTTTCCTCTACCTAACGCTTCAGAAAACTCGCCAACCATTCTTTCAATAGATGGATCGATGCAATTAATAATACTAGATTTACCAGCACCAGTTTGTCCCATAAAAGCAATTGTATTACCTTTAATAATTTCTTTTAATGGCTTAACACTATCTGGTTTTTTAGCTGATACAATAATTGCTTTTATTCCTATGCTTTCATAGTAATCTTTATATTTAGTAATTTTCTCTAGTTCTTCATCGGATAATAAATCTGATTTTGTAAAAACTATATATGGTTTAATATTTTGAAAATTTAAATATGTTAAAAATTTATCCAAAAGATAACTTGAAAAGTCTGGTCTTTTTAAAGACGTTACTACGCACATATAATCAACATTAGCTATCTTCGGTCTATAAAGTAAATTTTCTCTTGGCATTACTTGATAAATGCAACCATCTTCATCAAGACAAACTTTATCACCGACATATAATTTCTTTGCTTGTTTTAAAAAACTTTTACGTGCAGTCGAAAAAATAACTTCACCGTTATCACTTTGAAGTTTGAATTGCCTAGTATTTCCACCAACGATTGTAAAAACCATGAATTATTTTCCTGATCTATGGAATAATCTACTCCAGAAGCTTTCTTTCTTTTTAATTAAGTCTGGTTCCCTTAATATACGTTCTATATCTCTACGCATATCGAAAACTGACTTATATCTATCATATGGATTTTTATTACAAGCTTTCATAATTATTTTTTCAATAATTACTGGAGTTTTAGGATTATATTTTCTTACACTTGGGAATTTTTCTTTAATGTGTTTTAAAGCGACAGTTACTGCGCTTTCATCATCAAAAGGAACACGTCCTGTAATTAGTTCAAAGAACGTTATTCCTAATGAATATATATCTGATTGTGGCGTCGCTTGATTTCCTTGAGAAATTTCAGGAGCTAAATAATGTACAGAACCAACTACAACTTCACTCCTAGTAACATGTGAACTATTTTGGAAAGTTGCGATACCAAAATCACCTAACTTAACCGTTCCGTCAACTGTAATAAAAACATTTTGTGGTTTAATATCTCTATGAATAACACCATGTTGGTGAGCAAACCAAACGGCAGAGCACAATTGATACATAATGTCACATGCTTCTAAAAATGAAAATTTACCTCTTACGTTAAGAGTTTCTCTTAGTGTTTTTCCTTTGATAAATTCATTGACCATATAAGGTCTACCTTCAAAAGTTCCTAAAGTAATAACCTTAACAATATTTTGATGATTTAAACTTGCAGCAGCTCTTGCTTCACGTTCAAATCTTGTTAAATTAAGAGGGTTTTTCATAGTTTCCTCTTTAATAATTTTAACAGCAACTTCTTTATTAGTAATAATATCGTTAGCTAAATAGACTATTGCCATTCCTCCTTCGCCTAATACTTTTAATATCTTATAGCGATCATCAATAACATCATTAATTTTCATGGTCAACCTCCATTAAGTTAATTGCAATATTGTCTAACCCACCATTTTCCAAAGCACGTTGGAGCATAGTATCAACTTTTTCTTTAACAGTACCTTCCAAAGCGATGAGTTGTTCTATTTCTTTTTTCGAAACCATATTAGTAAAGCCATCTGAAGCAAGAAGCAATGAATCGTAGTCATTAGGAATACTAATTATATCATAATCAATAGTAGGATTTATTCCCATTGCGTTCATTAATATATGTCTTTTTGGATGAGTTTTAATCTCTTCTTTCTTTATCTTTCCTAAAGAATACAAATATTGAACATAAGTTTGATCTGTTGTTAATTGCTTTAGACCATATTCTTTAGAGTAAGAATAAGCTCTAGAATCTCCACAGTTACAAATTAAAGTCGTATCTTCAAGAACAACAGCCATTACAACAGTCGTTCCCATATCAGCATAATTAGGATTTGTTGTAGCTAAATTGTTTATTTCAGAATTTGCTTTTTTCATCACCTTTCTGATAACTTTTTTAGCTTTATACTCTGTTGTATTTTTATCGTCAAATTCAAAAGAAGAAGTAATTATGTCAATAGCAAGTTGACTAGCAACTTCACCTTTCTTATGTCCACCCATTCCATCGCAAACAAGTAATAACTGGACGTCGTTTGTATCAATAATTGCTGCTCTATCTTCGTTATTTTTTCTTACTTTGCCACAATCCAAGGCAAAGTATGTATTAACTTTTCTTTTCATATCTTGCCCTCAATTGTCCACATGCAGCATCTATATCGCTGCCAAACTCTTTTCTTATTGTCGCCTTAATTCCACGTTTTAATAAAATATCGTGGAATTTATGAATTCTATTATTTGATGAACGCTTAAAGCCATTTTCATCAACTTCATTGTATGGTATCAAATTTATATATCCATATGTTGGAGCAATTAAATCAGCTAATTGATTTGCTTGTTCATCTGAATCATTGATTCCAGCCAATAATATATATTCATAAGTAACTCTTCTATCGTTAGTATCTTTTCCGTATTGAATAATAGCTTCTATTAATTTTTCTAATGGATAAGCTTTATTAATAGGCATCAAAGTATCTCTAATTTCATTTGTTGGAGCATGTAAAGAAATAGCTAAATTAACTTGAAGACCTTCTTTACCATACTTTAAAATTCCAGGAACTAAACCACATGAAGAAACAGTAATGTGTCTAGCGCCAATAGATATGCCAAATTGTGAATTAATTACTCTAATAAATCTAATAACGTTATCGTAATTATCAAAAGGTTCGCCTGTACCCATAACAACAACATGCGTCACATGTCTATCAGGATTCATTTCTCTTAAAACTTCATCGACAACTAATATTTGACCAACCATTTCTGCAGTAGATAAATCTCTTTTCTTTTTCAAAAGACCTGAGGCACAGAAAGCACAACCCATGTTACAACCGACTTGAGAAGTAACACAGACAGCATCGCCATAATTATATGGCATCAATACTGTTTCAATTTTATTACCATCAGATAATTCTAATAAGAACTTTATTGTTCCATCGTTAGATATTTGTTTTTTAAAAATTGAAGGTTTTTCTATAACATATTTTTCATTTAAAACTTGTCTAAAAGCGACAGAAACATCTGTCATTTCATCAAACGATTTAGCTTTTTTGACATAAAGCCAACTATATAGTTGTTTAGCTCTATAAGGCTTTTGTCCAAGCATAACCATTTCTGATGTTAATTCTTCTAATGAAAGTCCATAAATATTTTTCTTCATAATCTATAATTTCCTAATTTGAGCATAATATAATCCATCTGAATTAAATTCGTATGGATAAATTTGACGACTATCTACCAAAGCAAAGTCTTCGTGTTTTTTCAAAAATTCATCTATGATGTTTTTCCCTTCTTTTAAGTTAACAGATCTCACAGCATAAACCAATATTCCATCTTTTAAGACAAATTTACTTGCTTCTTCTAAATATTCTTTTTCTTTAGCAATAATTGTTTTCATGTCTTCTTTGGTTAAAGTTAATGGTATATCTGGTTTTCTTTGAATCTGACCCAAATAAGAGTTAGGTGGTGTAACAATAACTAAATCGTAATCTTCGTATGAACAATATGTTTTTGTTAAACTTAATCCACCTAAATAACATTTAGCGTTTTTTATCCAAGATCTTGCTAATAAATAATTACTTCTTCTATAACGTTTCTCATTGCTATACATGCCTTCAACTGTTCCATGTTTAGCTAAAAGTTTACTAGCGATATTTGTCAAAATAGCTCCGCTAATACCACCAATATGTAACGCTTTAGCTTGGAATGGATAATTCAATTGATCTAACATATACTGCATGGAAACATCTTGAACATAAACCTTTCCTTGTCTAACTTCTTCAAGTTCAGTACATGAGCCGTTATAATTTAAAGATAAAGCAGTTGAAGCGAGAGATGAATCAACAAATTTATTGTCAACAAGTAAACTATCTTTAGAACATAAAGCTTGATTACAAGCTAACCACTGAGTAGGTTTCTTTTGAGTCGATAAAAGAAGATTCATAGTAACTTCATCTCCATACTGTTCAGCCCACATTTTTATTATCCAAAGTGGAATAGAAAAGAATAGAGAATTAAATGCATATGGATCTTTTTTTATCTCATCATCAATTGGTGTTTTATTTTCAAACAAATATGTTAATTTTTTACTAACTTCCTCTTTACTCAATCTTAACTTCATAAAATCTGCTGCTCTCATAGTTGAATCAATAACTTGATAAAGCGCAAATTTCTTAGAGCAAAATCTAAGTTCATATAAAGAAATAATTAATAAATACGTTTCATCGTCATCTTTTTTAAATTGTGCAAATGATTTTGTTATTTCGTACCTTAAAAAATAGAAGTGTTTTATTGAACCCAAAACAATATTTCTTAATATCTTTTTTTCTTCACTCGAAAGGTTGTACTCAGATAATATTCTTTCGAGCACAATATGGAATTGTTTCTTGTCATCAATAATCTCTTTAAGAGCTTTTAAAGCTAGTACACTTACTTCCATTTTTTTCCTTCTATACTTATAAAGTATAGCATTTTAAAAGACATTTTATCAATCAAATGTAAGCTTAGTCTCTCGACATTTAAGTAATTTATAAATATTTGTAGTATGAAGATTATTATTAAAAAATTTTAGCTAAAAATTTATCTAACACATCTATTGAACTTTTCTTTTATTTTCTTTAAAATTCTTGAAACTTTTTGACGACTAATATTTAATTTAGCAGCAACTTTTTCTTGAGTTAAAATTTCACTATTTTCTATAAAGCATAAAATAAATTCTACTTCTTCTTTGCTTAAACCATGACTATGCAAATAATCTTCAAGATCAAATTTTTCATCCTTGATTTCTAACCATTCTATTAAATCATCTACATTAACATTTACATTAACAAGGAAAACGTAATTGTTTCTGTAAAACTCTTTGATTACGTAACATAAATTTCTTTTTAAATACTTTTTGAATTGCATTTCTATAACCTCCTCATTTTCTCCTTTAATTTCAAAATCTAAAATCGATTCTAAAAGTTTTAAACAACATTCTTGTCTAAGATCCTCTTGATAATCCTTTCTAACCTTTAATGATGCAAAATAGATTATGCTTTCAACCATTTTTAAAATTTCATTAAAAGCGTCCTCTGATTTGTTTTCTTGGTATTCGACCAACAATTGCACTAATTTAACCATCTTCCTGAAAACCTCCTTTTGAGATGAAGAGCTTAGTTTTTACCCTTTACACTATATATAACCGTAAGTTTTCATATGTTTTTGCTCACTTTTTTGTTGTTTTTTGTTTTCTTTACAAGTTGCTTACAATTCATGTGCTTTTTCACCCATTTTTTTGTTAATTTTATATAAATTCATAGTAGAAATTTTAGAAGCCAGCATTTTCAACCGATAATAAACTACACAATTTCATTGACATATACAATTTTAAAACGTTTTAAAAATTAGTCGTGTATTTTAAAAGGACTATTATCTACATTTAATAGATAATAGTCCTTGATTCTTTAATCTTCTTTTATTTTTCTTTTTCTTGGCTTTTCTTTTATTTCTAAAACATATTCATTCCAGTTATAATATTTATATTTTTTTGAGTTTCTTTTTATGAAACTAGCCATTTTATTATAGATTTGATTTCTTTTTCCTGTTTCTTCTTTAGAGTAATATCCATCAGCATATATTCTTGATTCGGGATACTTTTTTGTGTTCGTTTTCGAGTAAAATGAATAATTTGTGAAATCAAAAGAATATGCGCTATCATCACAAAGATAAAAATCTACAGATATTGAGTGTTTCCATTCCATTCTGTTTAAAATTTTAATGTCTTTTTCATTTGTTTTAAATATTTCACAATCTTTATCAAAAACTAAAACACCACAATGAGTCAAAATATCTTTTTCTATCAAATCTATTACATCATCTCCCTTAAGTTTTGAATCGATTATTACTGCATCTTTTATATTCTCTTTAACCCATTTTAGAAATTTGATAAGGTTTTCTTTATTTGTGTAAAATCCAGTTTGCATGTATTATCTCTCCTTTATTTATAAGTTACAAATAATTGAATTATATAAAGCCAATCATTCGTACTAAGTAAAGTTTTTTATTCAGTTCTTCACTTTTCAACTACCATGACCTATGTTAACTTCTTAGAGTAAACTTTCCTTGACTTTAATTTTTTAAAATTTTCAAAGCTTCATAGGAAATGAATCATATATTTTTTAGTCATGAGTCCTTGATTTATTAACTATTATAGTCATTCATGATTTTAATAATCCAACTTATTCATTTTAATCAATGTGTCCTTCCAATACAATTTACAAGAACAATATTTAAATGAAGTTTTGCTTTATTATCATTAACATTATCAATTGTAATTTGTTGATTAGTTTCTTTAGTATCGGACAATATTTTTATTAATTTTTCTAAACCTTTTCTTGTTCCTTCAAAATAAATCTCATTTAACTCACAATTTTCTGATTCAGTATATTCGGCTCTAAGAATCTCTTCATTACCTGACAATTTAAGAAATATCGTTCTAATAGATCCAACATCTAAGTACCAAAATGGTGTATAACAAACGAACTTTCCATTTCCCCAATCAGCATTTCCTAAATATAAAATTCTGTTTTTCCGTGTCCTACTCAATTTACATATATTTTTTGAAAAAGATTCAATACCTTCTAAATTTATTTGTAGTTCGATATAATCATCTTTTTTTACAAATTTAATAAACTGAGGATTTACCCATACAAGCTCATCAAATTCGTAACAGTTTTCATATTTTTCTTCTTCATTTGACATACATACATCTCCTACCATAATAAATGAATATTTTCCAAAATTTTATTTCTTCCGCCATCCAAGAAAGAATTTTTCCATCTTTCCAAATTTATATGTGGTTTTTGATATTTAAGTTTTCCATTCGTGTGTTGATCAAATCGTCATGTCCATTTTCCATCTGCGGAGACATGAAATTCAACACCATTTTTATTTACAATTGTTGAATTTGGTCCCAAAGTATCATCAGCATGTTTAATAGCTTCATCAACAGAGTCAAAATTTAAATCTGATTTCTTACAACTATTATGTACAACCAGTAATCCGTAACCGACTACATATGTATGATAGCCTAAAACATTTAAGTTGTAAACATCCTATATTTTTGTATTTTTAAAAGGACTATTATCTACATTTAATAGATAACAGTCCTATTTTAAAATTTATATAATTTTAGTTTCTATTTATCTTCACCTTTATATTCACTATCATCATATACTCTTACTAATTTATCTAGTATATTTGTTATGCCTTCTTTTTCACATGCTTCTACTAGTCTTTCTGAAACAAATATTGCGGTTGGATTATCCATAGTAGAAAAAATATCTATATCAACTTTATTTAAATTTTCTAAATACACTTTAGCTTTTTGTGCTAATCCTATATATCCTTTTTTTCCACAACAATGAATGCAACCACCTGACAATTCACTCTCAAAAACAAGTGTTTTTTTATCACCTTCATCACTTTCTAAATTTTCACAGTGTTCCCATATTATTGGAAGATAGGTTATTTTCACATCATATAGTTTTCCTGCATATGATGTTATTGGTTTTCTTTTTACTGTCTCTGCATATTTATATTCAATATAATCTACTATCCCTGTTAAATTATATTTCTCAAACATGTTTAAAAGTTTTTCAGTTGCCACAAAACTTCCATAACAAGTTACTCCAAAAGAAAAGTCTCCTACTTTATCTTTGTTAAAAACTGCTATGTTTTTATTTGTATAATATATATATATTACCTTTCTTCCACAATATGGGCATTTAAACATTAAATGTTTTATTTTAGGTTCTTTATCAGCATCATTTATTTCATTATCCTTATTAACACTTAAATAAGCATATGTCTTTTTTGATGAAAAATATTTTCCTTTACCACCAATTCTATAATATTTCATATCTTTACCTTTCTAGCAATTTAATTATTACTTCTCCAAATATTTCACTATAATCAGAATATATTCCATTTAATCTCTTTTCAAAATCAGCTAAATTTTTAGATAAATATACGGCTTCATCTATTCTATCGTCCAACTGTCTATGCCATTTTTGATAGCCTCTATGTCCTTCTTTTGTTAAAGCTTTCATTTTATAGTCTTCTCTATTTAAATGACCTCCCCATTCTGTTTTACTAATCTTTTTAAATGGTTTATTTGGAAGTGCATGATGAACTTGTCCTTTTGTATTTTCATTGACTGTATTTCCTCTAGTACATTTTTTTGAATTATCTGTTGGATTACTACAATTTTGATTATGTACAACCAGTAATCCGTAACCGACTACATATGTATGATAACCTAAAACATTTAAGTTGTAAACATTCTATATTTTTGTATTTTTAAAAGGACTATTATCTACATTTAATAGATAACAGTCCTTGATTCTTTAATCTTCTTTTATTTTTCTTTTTCTTGGCTTTTCTTTTATTTCTAAAACATAATTATTGTAGTCATGACATTTATATATTTTTGAATTTCTTTTAATGAAACTAGCCATTTTATTATAGATCTGATTTCTTTTTCCTGTTTCTTCTTTAGAGTAATATCCATCAGCATATATTCTTGATCCAGGATATTTTATTGTATTCTTTTTCGAGTATTGCACATAACCTGTGAAATCAAAAGAATATGCACTATCATTACATAGCCAAAAATCTACAGATATTGAATTTTGGCTTGCTAAATCTTCTATTCTATCTTTATCATTTATATTTGCTTTAAATATTTCACAATCTTTGTCAAAAACTAAGATTTTACCCCAAGTCAAAATATCTTTTTCTATCAAATCTATTACATCATCTCCCTTAAGTTTTGAATCAATTATTACTGCATCTTTTATATTCTCTTTAACCCATTTTAGAAATTTGATAAGGTTTTCTTTATTTGTATAAAATCTAGTTTGCATGTATTATCTCTCCTTTATTTATAAGTTACAAATATTACTTTTCCTTCTCCAATTGAATTTGCTATATCTTCTAGAGCTCTTACTTCTCTTGCAACAGGACGCCCTGATTTTGTTCCAACTCCTACTTGATAGCCTATTATTACATTTTCTTCATTATCTACTACACCAATATCTATATATCTTTTGCTCTTATATCCTCCTGTTGTATCTACATAGATTTCTTTTTTTATATCATAACCTGGGTATTCGGCTTTCAATTGTTTTTCTATATCATTTATTTTTTCCTGATGTTCTTTGCATCCTTTTCTGCCATTTGGATTACTACAATTTTGATTATGTACAACCAGTAATCCATAACCGACTACATATGTATGATAGCCTAAAACATTTAAGTTGTAAACATTTTCTACTTCTTCAAGTTCTTCGCTATCTACTTCTATGACTCTTTCATATCCTTCTTTTGTCTTTATTAAGTCGTTTACTTTTATATCTTTAGCTTTCTTCCATCCTTCACTTGTTAAAATACTATGTCCTGGTGTACTTACTATCTCATCTTTTTTAGTCTTTATATGACTTAATTCTTTTGTCTCATTCTTATATACTTCTACTACTTCTTTATATTCGAATATTCCTAAATTTTCGTTATATGATAAGACTTCTTCTCCTTCTTCTATCTTTTCAATTGCTTTATAGCCTTCTTTTGTCATTACTAGTGTTCCAGCTACAAAACAGAATCTTCCATTTATGGCTCCACTTACTGCTCCACCTATCGCTCCCCACATAAAGCCATCTGCAGCTCCATTTACTGCACCTTTTTTAGCTCCTCTTAAAGCTCCTTCCAAGGTTCCTGTTCTTAAGCCTTCCATGGCTGCTCCTAGTAATGCTCCAAAGACTGCCCCACTTGCTGCACCTATTAGCGCTCCTGTTACTGCACCATATAACATTGTCAAACCATTACACGCTAGGCTTGTTCCCATTGTTGCTACAGCTACTATTCCCGATAACGCTATAACACCTATACCTATACATACTTTTATGGCCCAGCTTGGCATATTGCCATTTTCATCTGCATAGCTTATTGGATTACACTTACAATAGGCATACATATTCATTGCACTTATGTTTCCTACTGAACCTACTTCATTATCTGAATTTATAAATCTTCCTAATTCTGGATCATAATATCTTGACTTTAAGTAATATAATCCTGTGTCTTGATCATAAATATAGCCTTTATATACAAATGGATTTATATCTGCTATTAATTGTCCTTCTGTCTTATCTACTACTTTAATACTTGGTTTACCCCAATCATCATAGCTATACTCTACTAAAGTCTTTCCTTCTAAGTTTATTACTCTTAGAATCTCTCCTTGAATATTTCTTTCATAGATATATTCTTTTGTCCCTATCGATAAACCTACTAAGCTTCCTACTTCATCATAGACAAAAGATACTCTCTTTTCTTTGTTATCCTTTATTCTCTTTAAGGCTACTAATCTTTCTCCTTCTAATATGTACTTATAGGTATAACCGTTTATAATCTTTCTTTCTATTCTTGTTCCATTATAGTCATAGGCATATAATGCGTTATTAATTGCTGTTACTCTTTTTCCACTCCAAGCAAAATTCAATATTTTATTTGGTTTTTTAATTATTGATGGATTACTTGTGATTGAATTACAATATGTTATTGATACTCCATCGCTTCGACTTATTAACTTATCTTTATCAACGCTATCGTATGTATAAGTAAGACCATCTTTTGTTTTGATATTGTTATTTGAGTCATAACTATATGTGTGAATAAGACCATTTATATTTGATTTAGTTAACCTTGATAAACCATCATATGTGTATTCTTTTTTATCTATTTCACTATTTGAAGAATCTAATCTTTTTATAGAAGTAATATTTCCTAAAGAATCATATTCGTAATTTAATGATTCACCATTAAACAATTGTTCTGATTCAACTTTAGTAGTTGTATTAGTAAGATATTTTTTATAAGCATACTTCTTAGCTAGTTCTTTATTTTTATAATGAATTTTCTTAACTTCAGTTCTTCCCATTTCATCAAAATAAGTTCTGACTGAAATTGATTGACCATCATCTATAATTCTATTAATCTCATCTAAAGTTGCATAGCTATCTTTAAACGATATCATTTCCATGCAACCATTTAAGTGATAACAAGGATTATTATTACTATCTACTGCACAACCAAAATATGTTAAAGCTCCCTCTAAATTGATATAAATATTATCAACTGGGAATTCATCATAATCGGTTTTAACATAAGCATGACCATTAGCATCAAATATTAATGACAAGTTAATCCACTCACCTGGATTGACATAACCTATCATGCATGTATCTTCAATCTCATTGCTATCTGTTCTAAGATAAATATCTTCGCCATAAACAAATATCTTTAAAACTTGTTTTCCATCTTTTACCGAATATAAGACTACCTTATCATCAGTTTCTTCAACATCATCAACTTTAAATCTTAAATTGATATTTCCTTGATCTTTAATTAACAAATCATAAGCCAATTTTGATTTACTTCCATTATTTAAGTTATGAACTCCATCATAACTTGCATAAACGTGACGATAGAGAGGATTAACACCTGTTCTATCAAATTTAAACATATTTTGTTTTTCGTTTCTAAATGAAGTCTCAGAAAAAGCATAGACTTTAGGTTTCATTTTCTTTAAAGAAGTCAATGATCCATTTAAAGAAATAACATCATAACCTTCATATGCCTTATCGTTAAAATAAGTAACACCACTAGCTCCATAGTTAGGTTTATTACATAAATAATCTAAACCTTCAAAATAAATCCCCTTAAAGTTTTCATCAGTTATATCACTTGAACCAACTGATACAAAAGATACTTTAAACTTCATATTTAATGGATATTTTTTACCATCTAATAAATATCCATTTTTATCTAGTGAATATAAGTCTGGCATACTTAAATCATCTGATGGTGCACCTAAAATAAAGTACTTTAAATTTGTAATATAAGATTTATCAAAATAATCAGTAGATGTTATTTCATCATTTAAAATGAGTTTAATCGTTCTTTTATTAGTTCTAACTGAGTAACTTAGTTTCATACCAACTAAGTTCCAACTATCCATTTTTAAGGTTGTTCTACTTGTAACAACATTATTTGTTAAATTGTCTTTAATTTCTATTTTTCCATCTGCCAATGCACTTAAAGTAAATCTAATTTTAGAAGCTTCTTTTTCAGCTAAAGCAAACACTCTTTGTGCACCTTTAATAGTTTCAATAGGTTTAATCCAGGCATAAATCGTTTTTCTATGATTAAAGTTATCTTGCCAATTCTTTAAATCAAAGTTCTTATTACTTGTAGATTTACCTTTTCTTTCTCTATTAAAAGTTGAAGTATCATAAGCAATAACTGCATTGTCATCCTTAAATACTAATGAAGCCACACTATCGTCTAATGGATTTTCATTAAGTACAGTCATTCTTTTTCTTCTAATAGTATTTAAACGTGATCTACCACCATAAACACCTTCAAAACCACTACCACCTTTAATAATTTCATCTGGGAAAGCACGTTCTAATCGAGCAAAATATCCTGAAGGAGTATAGTCGTTGTACTCATATTTATATTCGTAATCAAAACTTCTTAATAAACCATCAATGCTTGTAATTTCCTTTTGTACATTTTTCAAATTGTCATAGTCATAAGCGAATTGATTACCACTACTATCTAATGCTGATACTACATCTCCATTTGAATTGTAAGATAAGAAAAGATGATTATCGTTGATACAATCATATATTTCAGAAGGTTGATTATTTTCGTTGTACTTATATTCGACTTGAACTACATTATTAAATCTAACTTTTGTCAATCTTTCTTTTTTATCATATTCAAAATTATAAAAACCACACGCTTCACTATCTCCTAGAATTTGTTTAGTCAATAGGTTAGTGTTAATGCCGTTAATTATTTTGGTATAGAAATTTTTAACAATAGTTTTACCATTAAGTGCAACAGTGCTAAGTTGTTGATCGATAGTATATGAAAAAGTATATTTAGTTCCGTTACATGCAGTAATTGAAGAAATGTTGCCTTTTGAATCATAGATATAAATACAACCATTTTTAGCTCCACCTAATTCAGCAATTTTTTCTTTTAACTTACCATATACATCATATTTAAAAGTTGTGACAAGTCCATTAGCATTTACTTGTTTATTTAATCTATCAATTTCATCGTAATTAAAGAGTGTCTTAGCCCCTGTGTCATCAGTTTGACTGATTAATTTATTTTCCTTATCGTACTCATCTTTCGTACATAAAGTTTCTCCTGTACTAGTGATAATTTTAGTTTCTGTCTTGTTTTCTCCAGAATACTTATACATAATTTTGGAATTTTGGTTGTTAGTAATCTGAGCAACTTTTCTATTAGTAGCGTTTCCATAAGTAAATCTAAAAGTATCACCAGAAACATCTGTCATTTCAGTTACTCTAGAGTTACTATCGTAACTAATGTTTGAAAATGAGCCATCAGAATTAACTACTTCTGATAAATTATTTTGTTCAGTATATGAATATTCTTTGCCAAAATCATCTTTGTATAGTTGAATAGCATCGACATATACATCAGATTTCGCCCTAGCTTTAACACCTACTTCAACATAATCAAACGATCTTTCAGCTATAACATTTCTCGTCAATACTTGCCAATTTTCATAGTTAGGATCAAAGTCAAAAGTATGCATTACTATTTCACTTTTATCTAAATAATGAATTTTAAGATAAGCTTGGAACGTGTCATTTTTGGATACGTTACCTTTACCAAAAAGTGTTAACAATAAGCTTTCTCCAGCATTACCACTAATAGCAATTTTCTTATAAATCACTTTGCACTTATTTAAGTCTGACTTCATTCTTAAAATAGTGCTTCCTAAAACTAACGGATGGTCTAAGCCAGTATATTCAATAAAATCATTAGCTCCTATGTTACTACAAATCCAACTTAAATTTTTTCCTTCAAAATATCCGTTATTGATATAGTTATAACGAACGTTATGATCACCAAAAGTTAAAGACAAGTCATCAACATAAGCAACATATCTAGAGCCACCAAAAAATAAATGAACAGTAACAGTAACATTTGAAATATTCTCTCCTCCTGGAATAACAACACCAGTTTTTTCATATGCATTCCAATCGAAAGTACCACCTAAAGTATTAGAGACAACATATTCTTTCTCTTTTTGATAAATGCCTGGTTCAATAGCGCTAGATCCATATTTAGATTTATTTGTAGCAGGATTTGAACTATCAATTTCTTCTAAATACTTAACTTTAACAATAGCTTTAATATCACCGCTTGCTAATATACTTCTAGAATTACAAATAGCTTTAAAGAAAGTTTTAAAAGTATAAGTCCCTGGTAGTGGCAAATATAAATCCTGCTTAATTTCTAAATTACCAACACCTTTTTCAACTTTTAAACACTTTTGTCCATAGACACCACCATCGACAACTTTAAAATAGTTTTTAGAGCCATATACTAATTTCCATGGCAACTCTGAAGTAAATAAATCACCTGAATCAAAAGAGTTATTATCAATAATATTTCTTTCATTAACCTGAACTTTAGATTCACTAATTAAACCACCAGAAATACCATTACTAATATCTTTATAGTTTTTAACTATTGATTTTGCTTCACAGTCAATTACACTTCTACATCTACCTAAATAATCAAAGTAATAATCAGAATAAAAACCAGTATAATCTGTAACCCTAGTTTGGAAAGTATAATAATCGTAAGTAGTGTATTTTTGTTCGTCGATATCACCGATAAATTCGTGAACAACTTTTGTTACTTGGTTTTGGTTACTATAAGAAATTCTACTTCCAATACCATTTGTTTTATCGACAATTCTAACTAATCTTTTTTTATCGTCATAAGTAAATAATGCTTCGTTTACAACAATTGAAGAATCACCGATATAAGACTTAATTGAATTAACTGTTTCATTAGTAACATCAAATTCAACTTTATAAAGCAAAACATCTTTAAAACTAAATTGTTTTACATATACTTTGTTTATTGAATAAGTGATTGCCAAATATTCTCCATCACCATCCGTAATCTTTTTTGGTCGTCCATTACTATCGTATTCATAAGTGATGGTTTTACCTGTACCCAATTCAATTTTAGTCAATAATTGTCTATCAGTTTCAAAGTACATTTTATTGTTGTATCTATCGACAAAAATAAAAGTTTTTAAGTCGTTATAACTTGCAAGACAATACACAGTCTCACCAAAGCATACAAAGTACTCACCATTAAAAGGTGAAATTGGATCAAGATTATATAAATCCTTAATGTCATCTGGTCTACACGGATACAAAACTAACGATTTATTACTTGGATCGATTAATTCGATAACACCATCTTCATCATCTCGAGTGATAGTGTAATCACCGCTAAACCTCCAATATTTACCTAAAACTTGATTATAAGTTGGATTTTCAATATTAAAGAAAGCGTGGAAAGCAGCAGGATTTTTTGAATTTGAAGTCTTGATAGGTTCTACTTTATGAATTAATTTACCACTAGCTAAATTGATACTGCTAATACCAGCAAATCCAACATCTTCTTGAGTATATTCATAAATATCATCAAGTCCTCTAATATTATTTTCATCGACTGTTAAAACAATTTCCTTTTTAAAAAGCTCATCAATATCGTAAATATTAAAATCTTTTGCAGAAGATTTTAAAGCGAACCAAATAAACCTAGTTCTACGTTTTGTATCATATAAATACTTTGTTAGATCAAATTCTAAAAGTTCATCGACCCTATCGTATAAATTTGGTTTACCATTATAAAAAATCGAATCGATAATAGTAAATGAAGACAAGTCAATATCTGTACTATTTTTCTTTTTATAACTAGATTCATTTATAAGATAAAGATCATATCTAGCATCCTCTTCGACACTTTTAACTTTAAGTCTAAGTTTAGAATTGACAACTTTTGCTGCGATATTTAATTGTGAAATTTCAATTTGAAAAAGGACAAGTCCATCTTTTGTAACTGTTCTTTTTCCAGTACTATCAGTTAAAATAGCTCCTGTTGGCGATAAATATTTCGTCTCTAAAGCAAATTTGACAGTACCAGCCAAATTATTTGAATTAATAAACATTTTTTTCTCCTTAAATTATTTTTATTGTTTTGTTTAAAGACATAGGATCAATTACCTTTATTGAATCTTCAAATAAAAGTACATCAACACCTATATCTAGTTTGTTTTCTAAAAAACAAATAAATTTATTTCTTAAATCTATAGCGTCCATACTCATTACTTCTTTATTAAAAATAACAAGCAAATCTAAATCACTATAAAAATTATTTGTTCTTTCAGCATACGATCCAAATAAGAATATATTTTTAATTGAATACGTATTTATTATTTTTTCTTTATTCATATTAAAAAACTTAATTATTTTATTTAATGAAAGTCTTTTATTTCTTCTATCTATCTTTTTTGAGACTGACTTAATAAATTCGATGTTTTTAGAAATACGCTCTTTATCTTTAAACATCATTTTAAGTTCTTTAAATTTACTTTGCGGTATTCTAATTTCATATCCATTTTTTCTAACAAAGAAATAATTAAGTAACAATAAAGCGTACTCTACTTTTTTATATTTAATAACACTATTTAATTCGTATATTAGTTCAACAATAAAGTCTTCTTCATCTTTATATTGATAATAAACATGAACTAAACGTTCAGCTTTTTTGTTAGAAAGTTTTTTACCTGTTAGTAAAAAGTAAGATTTAATAAATAAGTTTCTATCTATAAGATATGAAATATTATCTTGTAAGAATAATCTACAATCATTTATTGATCTAATTAAATATTCGCTCTTATTAGTCGGATATTCTTTATTAAGTATAATGTTTTTTGCCTTAACTTTTTGAACTGATGAATCCATACATTTAGCAATTAAAAATGTAATATTATTCATTAGAAAACCTTAATTCTATATTTTTGTAAATCATTAAGTTTTGTAAATGGATCATCACTTCTAATCGCATCGACTGGAATAGCAGCCATATTTGCAATATACTTTTCAATTTCATCGATTTTATCGTAATTATCCATTTCAATAATTAAGTCTAAATCGCTGAATTTTGTATATAGTTTCTTAGCAAAAGAACCTGTTATAAAAATGTGTTTAACACCATATTTTTCAACTAAATCTCTCTTTAAACTCATTATTCTTTTCACTGCTTCATTATCATCAATTAGTTCATGAGGAGTGTTATAGATAATACTATTTTCAAACCTAGCCATGACTATATCTTCAAATGAATCTAAAGATAATCCTGATTCTATTAATTCACATAAATAGAAAGTATAAGAGAGTGGGAAAATTATAGGTAAAATATTATTAGAGAATAAAATTGCATTAAATATCACTATTGCAAATTTATAAGTGTATTCTCCAAATATTTTATTCTTCACAATAAACATAAATAGCTCACATGCATCTTCAAATGGATTAATATAGTTTAATTTTGATAAAAAGTTTTGAAGTTTATCTCTTTTATCAATTGAAAAACATAGTGAAAATAGAAGAACACAACTATCAATTGTCTCTATATTTATTCCATTAGACTTTAATAGTTCAAACATTTTCTTTGTTTTAACTATATCATTTTGAATTTCATTTACTGGCTCATTTTTACCTAAATAAGCCATAAAATCATCATATGTACACTCGTAGACATATTTACCAATATTTGAATAAGCTATAAATCTAAAATCTATTTTTTGATTGTAAATATCTTTAAACATTGGTAGTTTATTTGACATTTTTATCCTTACTAAATACTTGTTTAATAATTTGATTTGCACCTGTTGAACTTGCACCGCTAACAATTCCAACACCTAAAGCAACCCAAACATTGTGTGCATCTAAAATCATTTCTGGATTTGTATAAAAAATAACTATGCCAATAATTCCACCAAAAATAGAAAGTATTAATGGAATTAACTTGTAACTTTCTTTTTTATTTTTAAAAACAATTTTATAAATTTCACCTATAATATAGCAGCACAAGACTATAATAGGTACGCTTGAAAACTCCATAGCTATTTTCTCCTTATTCTTTTTCCATATTTAGGCTTTGTTCAACTTTAGCTAATCTTTCAAGCATTTCTCTATCGATATTATCAAGCATAATAAACTTTTCTTCCAAAGTAGAAAGTGTCTTAACAATATATTTGATATCAGCTTGAATTAGCCCAAATCTTTCGCCATCAATCTTCGTATCATTTTTTTCATTTCTCTTTAAAGCCAAATAAGCAAAAACAATACTAGAAATAGAACATAAGAATCCAATAACGCTAATAGCAACACTTATTTCATTCATTTGAAATACCTCCTTTCACTTATAAAACCGTAAGTTTTCATATGTTTTTGCTCAAAAAAGTGAAATTTTTTATAATTTTATTAAAAAAGAGGCAAATTTCTGCCTCAAAAATTACAAAATTATCTACTATGTACTTATTTTATAAAATTCTCATTACCAATTTTGTTATAAATTATCCTTGATCTATTTTTCTTATAGTTCCATCAAAAATTAATATATTATGAATCAAAATATAAGCATTAAAAAAGCAATATAAGTAAGATTTGTTTTTCTCACTTATATTGCTTAATTATTTATTCGTGGTGATGGTGATGACCACATGAACATTCGTGATCATCTTCACATTCATCCTCTTCTTCGTCTGTTTCTTCTGGCTCTAGATCAAACTTATCTTCATATTCAGCAAAGGCATTTCCTAAATATGGTTCTTCAGTCTTTTCGTCAGAATTTTCTGCTTCATCATATTTTAAGACGTTAGTTTCTGTCATATATCTTGGATAGTCTTCATTGATGTAACTATATTCATTTTCTGATTCAAAATATCTGAATTGAACGTGGATATGAATTGCGTAATCTGTTAAAGACTTAAGCAAGAAATTAGCAACGTTCTTTTCTAATCCTTTATATTTTACAGGTGCATCAACAATAACATTTAATTGGAAAGATGTCTGTTCAACGCCATCATAGATCAAAAATGAATCTGGAGCATAGAAAATAACTTCTTCTGGTGAAGATTCATATAAATTTGCTATTTTTTGATGAATTTTTTTAACTAATTCTGGAGCTAAATATTTATCAACTCCTAAAAGTGAAATTGTTATCATATAATCAATACCTCCTAACAATCGCTGACTGGATCAATATCAAGAGAAATCTTAATATCTTTCCCTTCTAAATTAAACAAGTTATTAAATACTTGTTCAACTTCTTGATGCGACTTATATTTTAACATTAGTTTACGATAATATCTATTGTTAACCTTCTTTATATAAGGAAAACTTGGCCCATATATATTTACACGTGCATTTTTTAATTCAGCCGTTAAATATCCTTTTACCTTATAGCAAAATGTTTCTAGTTCATCAGAATCTGTACCACTAATAGTAATTATTGCTAAAAAAGTATACGGCGGATATTGAAATACTTTTCTATTGTGCATTTCAAATTTATAAAATTGTTCATAATCTTGATTAGCTGAAAGATTGATAATTTCATTTTCCGGCATATATGTTTGAATAATAGCTTTACCATTATTTGAAAATCTTCCTGCTCTTCCAATAAGTTGAGTTAACAAGTCAAAAGTGTCTTCGTTAGCTTTATAGTTTGGAATGCTTAAAGATTTATCAGCCATTAAAGATACAGCTAATTCAACATCTTTAAAATCGTGACCTTTAGCTATCATTTGAGTACCAATTAAAATATCATAATCATGATTTTCAAAACCAAATAAAGTCATATTAAATTCTTTTTTCCTACTTGCAATATCGCTATCTAAACGAGCAATACGGGCCATAGGAAAAAGTCTTCTAACCTCATCGACAATTCTTTCTGTTCCAAAACCAGTATTTGAAAAAACTTCACTACCACAATTTTCACACTTAAGATCAGCTGCTGATAATTCATAATCACAATGGTGACATTTTATTTTGTTATCTTCTTTATGATAAGTAAGTGGCACGTCACAATTAGGACACTTAAATATTTTTCCACACTTACGACATGAATATACTGGAGCATATCCTCTTCTATTTATAAATAGTATTGCCTGCTTATTTTTAGCGATTGTCTCAGCTATTGCTTTTCTTAAAGGTATAGAAATAATAATAGAATCTGTATCGAGATTTTTAATATTAGCCATATCAATTATCTCGACTTTTGGTAATGCGTATCCTGTAAATCTTTTTGTTAAATAAAGCTGTTCATAGACTTTCTTTTCAGCCCTAGCTTTTGTTTCAAGTGAAGGAGTAGCACTAGCTAAAACTAACTTAGCGCCTAACATTTCACTTCTCATTATTGCTACAGTACGAGCGTGAAAATATGGTTCATTTTCTTGCTTATAACTTCCTACATGCTCTTCATCTAATATAATTAAACCTAAATTGTTAACCGGAGCAAATATCGCACTACGTGCCCCAATAACAATATTAGCTTTACCGCTAGCTATTCTTAAATGTTCATCGTATAAATTAGCAGCTGTCTCTCCACTATGAATAACTGCAACGTCATCTTTAAATTTACTCTTAAAAATAGTTACCAATCGAGAAGTTAAAGCAATTTCAGGCTCTAGAATCAAAACACCTTTTCCAATAGAACGATAATATTCAGTTAATTTAAAGAATACTTCCGTTTTACCAGAGCCAGTAACACCTTCTAATAAAAATACTTTTTTATCTTTAGAAACTATAGTGTTATAAGCGTTAAGTTGCTCCTCGCTTAATTTCTTTTCTACATATTCTTTCTTTTCATACTCTGCTAATCTATTAACCTTAACATCAACAATTTCAATAAAGCCTTTTGCTAATAAAACAGCAACAGTCTTTTTCATTCCAAAGCCAGTAAACTTAACAGAACCTTTTTCTTTTATCTTATTTAAAGCCTTCAACTCTAATTTCGATAAAGATCCATCATCATCCTTTTTAAAAGTAATCATTTTTACAAAAGCTTCTTTTGGTTTGTTTTTAAAACTTGATGCTGGTTTTAATGATGGAGGAAGCATCGTTTTATATATAGAAATTAACGTTGAATGATAATACTTAGCAACTTTATCTGCTAATTCAAACATTTCATCAGTCAAAACTGGTGAATTATCTATTAACTTATCAATAAATAAAGTTTCGAAAGTTTTACCTTTGTTAAACTCTTTTATATCTTGTTGAATTAGTTCTGGATCATCAATTATAAAACCTATAGTTTGTTTTTTATTAAAACTGACGATTACTCTTTCACCTTTTTTAGGATTAAGTTCTGTTAAACATGCATACGAAAAAGGGCGATCCAAAGTGTGAATCTGTCTTTCTATTAGTACTTTTAACAAATAAAACAAAATTATTCTCCTTTAGATTTATTATTTTGATTTAATCCCAAATATTTAATTTTATCTCTTATAATCTTTCTTATTTGATCAGCAGCGCTTTTAACAGTATCGTTAATTACTGGATAATCATATGCATATTTAAGTTCTAATTCGCGTTGAGCTTTAGCGAGTCTTTGTTGAATGACTTCTTCGCTTTCTGTTCCTCTTTTACGAATTCTTTGTTCAAGGTCTTCCATTGATGGTGGAATGAGGAAAATTGTTACTACATCTGACCCATGACATTTAGAAATAACTTGTTTAGCACCTTCTACTTCGATTTCAAGCAAAACGTTTTTACCTTCGTTTCTAAGCTTTTCAACATAAGCTTTTGGAGTACCATAATAGTTTCCAACAAATTGTGCATGTTCTAAAAAGCCATCTTCATCCAAAGTTTTTTGGAACTCTTCTTTAGTAACGTAAAAATAATCTACTCCAGGAGTTTCATGTTCACGTCTTGGTCTAGTTGTCATAGATACAGAATATGCAAGATTCAATGATTTATCTGCCATAACTAAGCGTCTAACAGTGCCTTTACCAACTCCGCTAGGACCACTCATAATGATTAAAAGACCACGTTTCATGAATTTCTCCCTTTTGTATATTTTTTTGTTTATAAGTTTATAAGTATATAGATTATAGTGCTTTTACGTTTTAAGGTAAAGCAAAAAAATAATTTATTTATAAAAAACAAAAGCAAAAGTAAAATAATGCAGTATTTATTGCCTATTATTAAATAATATAGCTAAAAAGATATAACTCCAATTCTTTTTTGATGCTATAATAAATAAACTATGGCACTAGATAATACAACTTTAAAAACTATTCAATCACAGCTATTAAGCGAACTCGATGGAGCTTTCTTAGAAAGACCATACGCTTTAAATTACACACATATAGCTATACCTTATCATAGTGGAAATAACGCTGAAAACAAAGGCAGAGGTACACTTATCATTGCTTTAGATGGTGAGAATCCATTTATAGTATACTCATTTGATAAATTTACCAAAATCAACGATAACTCGCCTTTTTTAAACTCACTAAGAAAACTTCAAGGAACAAGAATAAGAAATATTAAAAAAGCTCCTGGAGAAAGAGTTATCACCATATCTAGTGAAGTTAAAGATGTTGGAATTGATGTTACAGATACTGGATTCGATTTGATTATTGAACTTTTTCCAATGCATCCAAACGCTTATCTTGTCAGCTATCCATATGGCAAAGTAGTGTCAGCTTTTAAAGATCGAGGTGACTTAAGCCTTAAAGGTTATAATGGTCGAGGACTTAAATACTCCTATCCACCATTAAGAACAGAAGTTAATAGCAATTTAAAATCATTAGAAGAAATTAAACCATTATTATCTAGAGCTACCTATAAACATTTTGAACAATACGCTAATAAAGTAGGATTTGAAAAAGCCTTAGATGATCTAATTAATTCCAAATCACTATATTTAATAAACGAAAAGATTGAGCCTTTAAGTTTTGACAATGCTAACGCTCAAAAAATAGATATTAACAATATATACTCTCACTATGTCTCAGGCCAAAGAAAACAAGCTAGAATACTTAAAGACAAAGAACTTATAGACACAATTAATAAGTCTTTGCGTATAGCTAATAAAAAGATGAATAACCTTGAAAAAGATTATTCTGATGCACAAAAAAATCTCAAATACGTCGACTATGGTCAACTTTTATATATGGCTCAAGCTGATTATGTTCCAGGCATGAAAGAAATAGAAGTAGAAGGCACCACTATACCGTTAGATAACAAATTAACCTTAGTCGAAAACGCTAATAGATATTTCAAAAAATATCGTAAAGCTAAGCAAGCTATAACTACACTAGCTGAATTAATAAATAAAACAAAATATGAAATTACATATTTAGAAAAGAAAAGACTTGATATTGAAAACGGATCGGCAAGAGACTTAATGGAACTTAAAGAAGAATTAGTTATCAATGGATATCTTAAAGGAAAGTCTCAAAAAGCTGGAAAGAAACAAAAAAGCATCAAGAAAAAGAGCTATGAGCCACACTATTTAAATATAGGCAATGCCAAAATAGGATTTGGTTTAAACGACTTACAAAATGAAACTTTGACCTTTGAAATAGCACGAAGTAATTCCCTATTCTTCCACGTAAAGGATCATCCAGGATCGCACGTAGTAATTCTAAATGGTCAAGATGACAACAATATAAGAACTATTGCCTGTGAACTTGCACTTTATCTCTCACATCAAAAAGATGGAGATGTAATGTATACTGAAAAAAGATTTGTTAAGAAAAATAAAGATAAAACAGGTTTAGTTAATATCTTAGAATATAACACTTATACAATTAAAAAAATACGTGAAGAATCAATTGAACTGTTCAAAAAAGAGCTAGACTAAGCGCAGATTCTCATAAGGATGTTTTTAAGCATCCATCCAAATTTGCCGATTGAGAGTGCACAACTAAGGAAATTGCAGAGATGTTTATACAGCCTCGAGACTTTTTACAGTCTGGGGCTGTTTTCTGTTTGCAGTCTATCAGAAGCGTTACCGCGCATAAAAATGGGGGAACCGATATTTAAGGTTCGTTCTTTATAAAATCTTAACACCATTCGTAAAAA